>Ga0209589_1012968_pt1 | contig 11079 bp, 12 predicted proteins | sample CowpeawhiteBW_FD_187525 | JGI IMG/M metagenome (GOLD analysis project Ga0209589, IMG submission 187525) | Root nodule microbial communities of legume samples collected from California USA - Cow pea white BW (SPAdes) (version 2) | ecosystem: Host-associated > Plants > Roots > Nodule | place: USA...
AGTAGATTAAAAATTATAACTATGGAAGGTTTCAGTAGGATTTCATATATTTTTAACTATTTTAATATAATTAATTTTGATAATTATATAATCATGTAAATATTTTAAAGAGACATATAAATAAAAGTTAAGTTTTATGAAAAACTGATGTGTGTCGGTTCCAGCTGAAACATAATATTTTCACACTATATTACTCATTATCATATTAATTATTTTTATTCACTAAATAAGATTAAAAAATTAACTATTATTTAAAATATCATAAAAATTTCTTTACAATATTATTGTATATTTGTTAAAATAGTTTTTTTTTTCTTCTATTTTGAGACTTGAAATGACAAAATAGACCTGTTTGCTTCTTTTTCTTTTTTTTTGAAAAACGAAAATTCTATTTTAAAAAAACATTATATGGCGAAAGGTTTTTCTTTTTTCATCACTGTTTACAAAACAACGTCTGTTTTAGAATTTTTGTTACAAAAATTCCAAACATCTCTAATTTTCGATTTTCTATTTTTAAGTTTTTTACATTTTCCCACATTTATTTACATTGTGAAAGTTGGCCTTGAAAAAGTATGTTATAAAATAATTTTTGAAAAATCATAAAAACTAACATGTCATTTCTTTCATTTTAAAACATAAATATTTTCCTTTTTATTCTCTCTAGTCTACTCAGCTATTACATTACTTTTTACAAATATTTTTTTTCTCTTACAGTTTTTAGTATTATTATGTTCTTAAAATTAATAATTGTGATATCTCTAATTTATAAGGATATACATCTAAAAGTCACTTCTTCACTTGATAAGGAATTTTGATGTCAAAGATTAAAGTATAAAAAAATAGATATTAAAATAAATAACTTTTTAAAAGTCAAAATAAAATTAACCAATTATTATAGGAAATAAAAGTTATTTAAATTCTTTTATTTTTCATTAAGAATATGTCTTCTCAATTTGTACTTTGAAAAATATTTAGTTTCTCTTTTGTAAAATATAACATAATTAATTAATTAATTGAGAGTAACAATTCGTTTACACATTTGGGGTATTGACATTTTTTTGTTGTTATTTTTTCAGTATCTCAAAGATCACACATATCTCAAATGTTTGAGGTTGTAAACTTGGACGAAGCTGGAAAGTATGGTTGGTTTGGTTGTTTTAAACATGTTTTCATTTTATATGGTGTTTTTAGTTCTGTAATTTCAGTTAGAATTGTTTGATGTTGTTCTCTGTTTGAATAAACTGAGGGTGATGAAGTTTGACAAGAAAACTCATGTTTAATTCTAAGTAACAAGACAATATATTTGCCATCTATTATGATAATAATTTACTTGCATATTTTTCATGATCAAAAACTTTGTTTATTAATTTAAAGATATTCGCCTGAAGAAATTCAACATTTTATCATGTGCCTCATTGTCATTTTATTATTTATATAGAAATAAGTAAAATCTGAATTCATGAACCCATCATTTCTATTTTTGTGACACTAAAGCAAAATAATTTTACAAGTTGTTAAATTAAATCAATATTCACTTTACTTCTCAAAATATGCACAAACGTAAATATTATTTTGAAAATGAAATTAAAGTATATGTTTTGTAGCATCAAGTGGATAAAATGTGTATTTAGTCCTATAAATTTTCAATAAATTAAATACATTTTAAAAATATTGTATTTTTTTCCTTTAACTTTAAAAATATTTGTTAAATTTGTATTAATGAGAAGGATAATCGATAATTTTTATAATTTTAGCACGTAAATTATCAATTAAAAGTATAACTCATTAGCAGCAGATCTTAACCATAAGTTTTAGATGGATCAAAATAATATAATTATTTAATCATTAAATTGTTGGATCTGTAACATTCCAATTAAATAGATAAATTCAATTTAATTAAACGCCTCATACATAAATGTCCAGAGGGTACGAAGATTTGAGATATGAAGTACACAGTATCCCAAACATGTTCATAGGAAAAGAAAGAGGCTCCACTTAGCCTAAGACAAGGTTCAGAGTCTCATTAAGGAGAAACTTAAACTACTAAACTCCAAAAGTCATGGGCCCCACAGTGAGCACGACACTCGTCCAAGATTCATCAAGCTGCAGTGTCTCTACCATCATTACCACTGTCAGAGATTCTCACATCTGCTCATACCAATAAATTGATGATCATCGCAAAAGAGAAAACCACACACAACATATAGGCAAACGAAAGGGTAAGCTAGTGTAAAGAAATCTTACATCATAATAGTCAACATACAATTTCACAATCAAACACAAATAACAGACATTCACTCATAGATTTCCAATTCCTTTGAGACCCCAAGACTTGACTATCCGGATACGTAAACTGAGGCACCACCACCAAGCAGTGGAATTACGTCCTAACAATGAGGCGTCACTGCGAGGCCTTCGTGGAATTACACCCTTACAAGAGGCACCACCACGTGGCCTTCGTGGAATTACGTCTTGGCCTTGAGGCACCACCACGATACTCGCGTGGAATTACGTCCTTATGTTGAGGTACCACCATGAACTCTCACCACGAGGTCCATGGAATTAAGTCCACTAGGTGAGGTACCACCAGGGACTCCCATTAGGAAGGTCCGTGAGATTACGCCCTACAGATGAGGCACCACCATGAGCTCTCACTACAAGAGTCATGGAATTACGCCCTACTCACGCTTTGTACATGATCCACCAACCAATCAGAAAGTTCCCATAATACTAAAGTCATGTATAAACAACTACTCATACAACTCATGCTTTCCAATTCATACACCATAAAGCAACATACCATTTCCACCTCAACCTCATATATCAATCATGGCATCATCCCTCAAACCCTCCTAGTAAAGCATTTAGATCAGACAAGCAATCAACACATCAGTGAACCATTCAACAATAGTACAAAAACATGCCCCCAATCTCGCTCAGGCTAACAAGTCTCGCTCAGGAGAGGGAGGTCCTCTCGTTCAAGCGAGCCCCGTCTCGCCTAGGCGAGGGCTCGAACAGGGGAGTAGTGGACTCTACGAGGTCTCACTAAGGCGAGCCCCTTCTCGCCTAGGCGAGACCACTCCTCGCTCAAAAAGAATACTCGTCGCCTAAGTGACAATTCGAATAATAGATCCAGGGCAAGCCTCTATTAATCTCGCCTAGGCGAGACTAGCTCGCTTGGGCGAGAAAACCAGTGCTCGCCACTGTTCTCTCGTACAACAGCCAAACATTTAAATCAAATCATGCTTTTACATATTCCAAATCAAACACAATGGCAACCAATCCATACAAACACGAAACAAAAGCAAAGCGGCAGAAAAATCACAAGAAATCAAAAACCGTAGCTTCCCTTACCTGGTTATAGCTAGAAAAGGGATTCCGACACTTAACAACTGAGCACAGCAGCTCTAAGAGTAGATTCAAGAGCTGAAAACAAGGGAAAAAAAAGAACATAATGTTATCACGACGAATCTTTGTTGGCTCAGAAAATCAGCTTGGAAAGGCGAAGATGAGCTAAGAGAACTTACGTGGAATAGAGGAATAGAAAAGATCGATTAGCTAGCTTGGAAGGAGGAGGGAAGCCAAAACCCTAGTAGAGCGTTGTGACGAAGAGAAGAGTTGAGAGTGAGATGTTTTCCAAGTACAAGCAGAAAATGGGAACTGAAAGGGCAACTTAGGGTCCTGAAGCCTCTAAGTGGGCTGATCTTAGGCCCATTAAAAGGCCAAGCCCTAAACCTTAAGGCAGTAAGAAAAAAAGGCTTTACAATCTTCCCAACAACAAAATTTTTAACCTCGAAAATAGAAACTTACTAGGTAAACAAATGTGGATGGGACTTCCTCATATCCTCCTCCAACTCCCAAGTCGAGTCGCTTGTTCTCCGATCCCATATGACTTTGACTAGACTGACTGGTTTTCCTCCTCAACTTTGCTACCCTCTAGAGCCACTGATGGTACTTCCACAATGAGATCATCCCTGATCTGTACATCCTCTGCTTCTAGCACATGAGAGGGATCAAAGACATACTTCCTCAACTGCGACACGTGAAATACCGGGTGAAGATTTTCCAACTGAGGTGCCAAAGCTATCTCATAAGCCATTAGTCCAATCCTCCTTGAGATCTGATATGGGCCAAGGAACTTAGGAGAAAGCTTTCTTGAACGAAGAGCCCTTCCCACACCAGTGGTTCGGGTCACCCTCAAGAACATGTGATCTCTAGCCTTGAATTCCAAGGGCCACCTCATGCGGTCTGCATAAGCCTTTTGTCTGCTCTGTGAAGCCTGCATTCTATTCCTCACCAATCTCACCTTCTCGGTGGTCTACTCCAATAATTTTGGCCCAACTAACACTGTCTCCCCATCCTGATACCAACACAAGGGAGTCCTACACCTCCAACCGTAAAGAGCCTCATATGGTGCCATCCCAATGCTTGCATGGAAACTATTGTTGTAGGTGAACTTAATCAATGGTAATACTTCATCCCAAGCACCAAAGTGATCCAATATGCATGTCCGCAGTAAGTCCTCAAGTGACTGGATCGTCCTCTCAGACTGACCATCTGTTTGTGGATGATAGGCTGAACTCATCGTGAGCTTGCTTCCCAGAGCACTCTGCAAGGTTTGCCAAAACTGCGATGTGAACTGTGGATCCCTGTCTGATACAGTGCTCGAAGGTACCCCATGCAACCTCACAATCTCCTTGATGTACAATTGAGCCAGCTTAACCATAGACATCCTCAGGTTCATTGCCAAGAAATGCGCACTCTTGGTCAGTCGGTCCACTATGACCCAGATGGTGTCATGTCCTCTAAAAGTTCATGGCAAATGAGTCACAAAGTCCATCGAGATGGTATCTCACTTCCACACTGGTATCTCTAAGGGCTGCATAATCCCACCGGGTCTCTGATGCTCCACCTTTGCCTTCTGACAGGTCAGACAGGCTGACACGAACTGTGCTACTTCTTTCTTCATACCCTGCCACCAGAAATTTTTCTTGAGGTCCTGGTACATCTTAGTCATGCCCAGATGCAAGCTAAGACGACTTTTGTGTCCCTCCTAAAGGATTAGTCTTTTCACCTCAACATCATCAGGTACACACACTCTGCCCTGGAACCTGAGTATTCCATCAATACCCAAAGTAAAGTCCTTCACTTCATCCGACCCAAGCTGTTCTCTCACCCTGTTCAAGCTGCATCCAGCAACTGCCTCTCCCTAACTAAGTCCAAGAAATCACTAGATATAGTCAAGGTACTACACCTAATGAACTCGGATTCCATCTCCACACGCAACTTCATTTCCCTAAATTTCTCCAATAGTTCCACCTCCTTGATCATAAGGTGTGCGGTATGTAGAGTCTTCCTACTCAGGGCATCTGCTACCACATTTGCCTTTCCCAGATGATATAACAGTTCAAAATCATAGTCCTTCAGGAATTCTATCCATCGTCTCTGCCTCATGTTTAACTCCTTCTGATCGAATAAGTACTTGAGGCTCTTGTGATCGCTGAATACTCGAAATTGAGCACCGTAGAGATAGTGCCTCCAAATCTTCAAGGCAAATACTATAACAGCCAATTCCAAGTCATGAGTGGGGTAGTTCCTCTCATGCACCTTGAGTTGTCTCGACGCATAAGCCACCGCCTTCTTTTCTTACATCAGAACGCAACCAAGTCCAAGGTGAGAGGCATCACAATAAACTTCAAAGGGTTTACGGGATAACCAATATCGGAGCACTCATCAATCGTCTCTTTAGCTTTTGAAAACTTTCCTCACACTTATCTGTCCAAGCGAAGGGTTGGTCCTATCGGGTAAGTTGGGTCAGAGGTGCCACTATCTTGGAGAATCCATCTATGAACCTCCTATAGTATCTAACTAAACCCATAAAGCTTCTTATCTCCGTCGCTAACTTGGGACTTTCCCACTTTACCACAGCCTCCACCTTTGTTGGGTCCACCGCTATCCCCTGGGCGAATATTACATGCCCCAAGAATTGCACTTCATCCATCCAGAATTCACACTTGGACAGCTTAGCATATAGTTGTTTTTTCCTCAGAATATCAAGCACTACCCTCAGGTGCTCGGCATGCTCCTCGTGAGTCTTGGAATATATAACGATGTCGTCTATGAAAACCACGACAAACTTATCCAAGAATGGTCTGAAGATCCTGTTCATGTAGTCCATAAACACCGTTGGAGCATTGGTCACACCAAAAGGCATAACCACGTACTCGTAGTGTCCATATCTGGACCTAAAAGCTGTCTTTTGCACATCATCTGTCTTTACTAGAATCTGATGGTATCCCGGCCGTAAATCTATCTTCGAGAATATCGCTGCTCCATGTAGTTGGTCCATCAAATCGTCTATCCTTGGGAGAGGATACTTGTTCTTTATAGTCATTTTGTTCAATTGTCTGTAGTCCACACACAGGCGTGAACTTCCATCCTTCTTTTTCACCAATAATATTGGTGCTCCCCAAGGTGAAGTACTAGGTCGTATGAACTTCTTTCCCAACAATTCCTCTATCTGCTTTTTGAGTTCCACCAACTCTGCCGAAGCCATACGGTATGGAGCCATCGACACTGGCCCGATTCCAGGTACCAAGTCAATCGTGAACTCCACTTCTCTATTGGGAGGTAACCTCGGTATTTCATCTGGAAACACGTCTTCAAATTCTTGCACCATTGGTATGACAAACTTCATCTCTCCTCCATCTACATCTAGATGTGTGAAGATTAGGAAACATTGAGCACCGTCATGTAGCTCCTTCATAACCCTATGAGACGATAACAACTCAGGCTCCTCTGAGTTGGGAAATAACAACTTCTTCTCTCGGCAGTCTATAAGGATATGATTGGTAGAGAGCCAATCCATTCTTAGGATCACTTCCAACTCCTATAGAGGTAGGCAAATCAGATTCACTTTGTACCTGCGTCCTTCTACCTCCATTGGACACCTAGTACACAAGGACAATGTCCTGACCAAACCCGATGCGGGAGTAGATACCACATGGTCATATTACAGTTCACAAACCAGCAGACCTAACCTTTGCACACAAGTTTCAGACACAAAAGAGTGTGTCGCTCCAAAGTCATACAATACACATGCAGATTTACCAGCAATCACACAACGACCCATGACGAGGTTACCTGAGCCTGCTGCCTCCGCTCCAGTCATGGCGTACACTCTGCTCGATGCCTGGGGCATGTTGCCTCCCCTCCTTTTCTGGTTCTAGGCTGGGGCCAGAATTGTGGTACGCGTCGTTGTCCTCGCGAGGATGGGGCAATCCCTGCCGAAGTGGCCTTCCTTGCCACAATTGTTGCACCTCTTGATGCCTGCAAGCTGGGGGCAAACATTCCTCTTGTGCGGTCCCCCACACTAGTAGCATTGAATCCTGCCCTGCTGGGAAGAAGACTCCCTAGACCCTTGAGACTAGGAAGGGGGCCTAGTATAGGGTTTTCTCCTCTCCTCGTGCCTATTCCTGGACCCAGATGGTCCTCCCACTCTTTGTTGGTGTGGGTGCTGAGTTTCCACCTCCACTTTCATCTTCTCCATGACCCTAGCCTTCTCCACCAAGGTTGCAAAGTTCTTGATGGATAGTGGGGCCACCATCAGCCGAAGATCTCCATGGAGATCGTTCTCAAATTTCCTGCACCGCCATTCTTTATCCAGCGGCATGTTGTAGAAACAACTAAGATGCTTGAATTTTTCTGCATACTCAGCCACAGATTTGCTTCCTTGAGTCAACTGCAAGAACTCCACCTCTTTAGCATATTTGACACTGCCAGGGAAGTACTCGGAGAGAAACTTTGTCCTAAAGACCTCCCAAGTAATTGGTTCTTGCCTCTCCTCCATGATGGACTTCATACTGATCCACCAGTGCTCAGCCTCACTCGTGAGCATGTACACCGCAAAGGCCAGCCTACTCTCCTCGAGGCACATCTTAGCATCAAATATTCTTTCGATGTCCTTCAACCACTAATCTGCGACATCTGGACTGGTCTTTCCATTGAACTTAGTCGGATGGTGCTTCAGAAAGTCTTCCAAATTCCATTCCCGATGGTGAGGTCTTGGTTCAGTACTGTGGACAGGGGCAGTGGTCTTGTTTTCCTCCAATTGACGGAGGGCCTCCATGTGTTGTCTGTGAGCGTCCTCAACAGCCACCCTAGCAGCCTCTATCTACTGCATTACCAGCTACTGCTGCTCAAGCGATGCCGCTTGTCACTGCATTGATGCTTCATGTTGTTGCATCATTGATGTACTCTGCTGTGTCATAGCAGCCACCATCGCTTCTATCGCCCTGATGATATCTGGTGCGTCGCCTTGAGAAGTACGCTGAGGTGCCATGTCACTAGCACACAGGAAAAACAAGAGTTAGACTTGGTTAGCTGAGAGCTTAGCTAGCAACACACAAACTACAATGGTAGCTAAGTAGGCACACTAGACCATAGATCCTAAGGAATGACCGCTCTGATACCATAAATGTAACATCCCAATTAAATAGATAAATCCAATTTAATTAAACGCCCCATACATAAATGTCCAGAGGGTACGAAGATTTGAGATATGAAGTACACAGTATCCCAAACATGTTCATAGCAAAAGAAAGAGGCTCCATTTGGCCTAAAACAAGGTTCAGAGTCTCATTAAGGAGAAACTTAAACTACTAAACTCCAAAAGTCGTGGGCCCCACAGTGAGCCCGACACTCGTTCAAGATTCATCAAGCTGCAACGTCTCTACCATCATTACCACTGCCAGAGATTCTCACATCTACTCACACCAATAAATTGATGATCATCGCAAAAGAGAAAATCACACACAACATATAGGCAAGCGAAAGGATAAGCTAGTGTAAAGAAATCTTACATCATAACAGTCAACATATAATTTCACAGTCAAACACAAATAACAGACATTCACTCATAGATTTCCAATTCCTTTGAGACCCCAAGACTTGACTATCCGGATACGTAAACTGAGGCACCACCACCAAGCAGTGGAATTACGTCCTAACAATGAGGCATCACCGCGAGGCCTTCGCGAAATTACACCCTTATGCGAGGCACCACCACATGGCCTTCGTGGAATTACATCACCACGATACTCGCATGGAATTATGTCCTTATGTTGAGGCACCACCATGAACTCTCACCACGAGGTCCATGGAATTAAGTCCACTAGGTGAGGTACCACCAGGGACTCCCATTAAGAAGGTCCGTGGGATTATGCCCTACAGATGAGGCACAACCATGAGCTCTCACTACAAGAGTCATGGAATTACGCCCTACTCACGCTTTGTACATGATCCACCAACCAATCAGAAAGTTCCCATAATACTAAAGTCATATATAAACAACTACTCATATAACTCATGCTTTCCAAATCATACACCATAAAGCAACATACCATTTCCACCTCAACTTCATATATCAATCATGGCATCATCCCTTAAACCCTCCTAGTAAAGCATTTAGATCAGACAAGCAATCAACACATCAGTGAACCATTCAACAATAGTACCAAAACCTGCCCCCAGTGTCGCTTAGGCTAACAGATCTCGCTCAGGCGAGGGAGGTCCTCTCGCTCAGGCGAGCCCCGTCTCGCCTAGGCGAGGGCTCGAACAGGGGAGCAGTGGACTCTGCGAGGTCTCGCTCAAGCGAGACCACTCCTCGCTCAAAAAGAATACTTGTCACCTAAGCGACAATTCCAATAATAGATCCTGGCGAGCCTCTGTTAATCTCGCCTAGGTGAGACTAGCTCGCTAGGGCGAGAAAACTAGTGTTCACTATTGTTCTCTCGTGCAACAACCAAACATTTAAATCAAATCATGCTTTAACATATTCCAAATCAAACACAATGGCAACAAATGCATACAAACACGAAATAAAAGCAAAGCGGCAGAAAAATCACAAGAAACTGAAAATCCTAGCTTCCCTTACCTGGTTATAGCTAGAAAAGGGATTCCGATACTTAACAGCTGAGCACAGTAGCTCTAAGAGTAGATTCAAGAGTTGAAAACAGGGGAAACAGAAGAACATAATGTTATCACGACGAATCTTTGTTGGCTCAGAAAACCAGCTTGGAAAGGCGAAGATGAGCTAAGAGAACTTACGTGGAATAGACGAATAGAAAAGATCGATTAGCTAGCTTGGAAGGAGGAGGGAAGCCAAAACCCTAGTAGAGCTCTATAACGAAGAGAAGAGTTGAGAGCGAGTTGTTTTCCAAGTACAAGCAGAAAATGGGAACTGAAAGGGCAGCTTAGGGTCCTGAAGCCTGTAAGTGGGTTGATCTTAGGCCCATTAAAAGGCCAAGCCCTAAATCTTAAGGCAGTAAGAAAAAGAGGCTTTACAGGATCATTAGTATAATGTTTCAAAAATTGCTTCCTCTAACGGTATAATTTGATCATAAGTATAATGTTGTGAAAATGTATAATCTATCTTGTTTCCATCTTCATGAATAGCTTCACTTTTATCAGTTTTGAAAAAGAATCTATTTTATTCTTCATCAATATATCTATTTTTCTAAATAATATTAAAAATAATTTATCATACCTTAATAAAAAATTGAGAGGCGTAAATATTAAAGGAAAAATATATTATAGTTAAGTCATAATTAAAAATCGGTTATGAAAAAATGCATCATTACAAGAAAATACTTCATTAGTAACTAATTTTAGTGACTAAAAGTTATTAGTCACTATAGTGACCGATTTTGATATCAATTTACAAAGTAAAAAATTATTGGTTACTAAAACCGTCACTATTATAAATAAAAAAATATAATTGCCACTAAATTTGTCTTTAAAATTAACTACTATGGTTTTGGCTACCAAAATTACTTAGTTTCAAAATTGTCTTTGATTAATTAATGACCAATTTAGTGACCAATTATAATTTTTTATTTATAATAGTGACTATTTTAATAACCAATGATTTTTTTATTTTTTAAATTGGTATCTAAATTTGTCACTATCGTAACCACTTTTTGTCACTAAAATTAGTTATTAATGGAGTATTTTCTTGTAGTGCATAATACATTTTTTTCTATATTCATAAAAAATGAATATACCAAAGGCTCATGAGAT
>Ga0209589_1012969_pt1 | contig 11078 bp, 3 predicted proteins | sample CowpeawhiteBW_FD_187525 | JGI IMG/M metagenome (GOLD analysis project Ga0209589, IMG submission 187525) | Root nodule microbial communities of legume samples collected from California USA - Cow pea white BW (SPAdes) (version 2) | ecosystem: Host-associated > Plants > Roots > Nodule | place: USA...
CACACACACACACACACACACACACACACACACACACACACACACACACACACACATATATATATATATATATATATATATATACTTATTAAAAAATACAACCACTGAACTTCTTAAAAATTTTAATTACTGTTCATGGGTCAGATCTTCATACACTGAATTGCTTAAGTTATCGTTGGAAGATTTGAAGAAAGAAATGAAGCACCACAAAACTGTAAAATAGAGAAGCTAACATTTATATCATGTTGTCAAACATATAAGTGTCATGATGTAGAAAAGTTAAGAATTTGCTTTATTCATTTTCAAATTTCATATCAGTAAAAACTAAAACAACCTTAATAGAAAAAGTGTTAATATAATACAAAACTTATTATTGTAATTTCAATTGACATCTATTTTATATTTTTATATGGATATAGTAGATATTCATGTTATTAAACACATGAAAAAAAGTTTGTTTCCAACAATGAAACTTGAAGTGTGGGTAAATCTGGTAATAGTGTAAAAATCAATGTATAAAAGCATCCAAATGCCATAACTTTGTTTGGACTTGAGAGACTTGAAAATAAAAAAGGAATGAAAGGAAATTTTATAAATGATTTAAGGAATGTAATACATAAAAAAAAATATTGTTGTCAATCAAATTATGATATTACAACTTTAATTTTTATGATTAAAATTAATTTAGAATAAAATACATTTAGTTTATACTATATTGAAATAAAATGCAAGTTATTATTTTAAAAAAATAAGATTAATTAATGAAATGAAATCTAAATATATTGTAATAGTAGAAGTTAAGTTGGAAATAAAGTGTGCGTGATTAGTTTAAATAAAATAAGATTTTAAGTGAAAATATTTTAAATTAAAATTAAAATGTGAATGATTTGTTAAAGGATTATGTTTTAAGTGATGGAAATTAAATAATATTGTTGAAAAGGAAAGTTGATAAAATGAAATAAAAACATGAATTCAAATAGTTATAAAATTCAAGTAGTTAAAATTGCTATAGAATTAAAATGTGTGATTAGTTAAATAAATGATTTTAATCCATGTAAATTAATTTAAAATAAAACGTTAATCCTGATTTTTCATAAAATCAAATAAATCTAAATTGAAATAATTGAAAAATGTATATGTTGCAAATTGAAAATTTGGAAAACTTAAAAAAGTTACAACAGTTGGTGCAAGAATTTGATGATGATAGATTATATTACACATACAACGCATAATAAAATAAGATTCAAAGCTAATTAAACTATAATAATTGAAATAAAATAAAATAAAAATAAAACAATAATATCATTAAGTTGAAAAAGTTGTCAAATATTCGCTAATTCCAATCCATGAATTTAAAAACAAACACAAGTGAAACACGTGTCACTATTATAAAAAATCATATTATTATAATTTCGGTTGACATCACTCTATTTTAATGAAACGAATGAAAAAAAAAAACTTAGATGTAATCTTGCGAGACGAAGGAAAACTCAAGCGGGAAAGAAGGAAGGGAAAGAAAACTCAAAAATGAAAGAAAAGAAAGCATTGTAATATTTGAGTTTTATACAGTTATTCCTTACCCAATAAAAATCCTCTACGAGCTCTCTTTAGAATATTACCCAATAAAAATATGCCACGTCACTACTAAATGTACGCACTCGTAACAATAGAAAAGTTCAGTGGGATCATCGAGGAGGAGGGAACCCAAAAGCCTAAACCCTCTCACTCACGCTCTAGGGTTTCGTAATTCAAGAGTAAGGTTTTTCCGCAGAGCAAATATGGCGCTAACAAGGGTTTTTGGTGTGACCGCCGGCAGGGCATTCATGGCAGCGGCGGCGAAGAGCGCGGCCAAGGTAAAAGCTGCTCCATCAGGCGGAGCAGCTGCAAAACCCGCGGCGAAGAAGCCAGCTATGGCCAGAACCAACACCGGCATACAGAAGGCGGTTCCGGTCTCTTCCGAGCTTGGCAACTTCGTCGGCGCTTCTGAAGTGTCGCGAACTGTCGCTGTTAAAAAAGTGTGGGAGTACATCAAGCAGCAGAATCTTCAGGTATTGTAGGAAGAGACTATTTTCCACTGTAACATAATAAAACGTATTTGGGACTTAGAGACTGTTTTCGTGCTTATCACGTGTTAGATCATCGTTTGTAGTGATTGGTATAGTGAGTGTTGTTTATTATGTTTGGCATAACAACTTTTGAATTTGTTCGTACTAGTTAAGGGAGATTACTAGCATTGGTGATTCAACGAGGCTAGAAATGGCTTGCCTTTTGCCTATTAGGGTTTAGAGTCGTGACTCTGAGTGCTTTGTTTTGTGTAAACTGTTGTTCTAGTTATTGGAATTGAATGGGGTAGACATTTGGTCTCGGATTTCAAAAAGCCTTAGCTTCAGTTGCTTTCAAGAAAGTCTTTCATTTTAGTTCTTTTTAGCTTGATTTTTTACAGCCCGTATTGCAATATAAGGGATTTTGCAAAGGGAAAACGATTTGTACAAAGATGGACTAGAGTGAAAATGTTGTAAATTCAAGGAAGGACTAAAGTAAGACGCCTATAATTGCAGGGACTTGTTTGTGTTAGGATTGTTATAGATGAGTTATTATTTGGTGATAATTTGTTTCAGGAGGGGGATAGTTTATGATTATTTATCAGCTGGTTTCTGGAGTTTCTGTCTGATCTTTATCTTTGAGATAATGCTGCTTTAGTTTTTTAGTGAGTTGCTAGTGACATTCTTTATCTTGTTGGCTTTATCCTTCTTTTATGCTGGCATCTTTCTGCTGTATGTTTTCCATCATTTTTGTAATATGTATTTTTTTTTTCTCTTTCTGTTATCAAATAAGTGGAAGTATTCATGGTATTATTTATAGGGTACGTTTGGATTTCAGTTGGGAAACCCAAACCAACTTTCATCTTCAATAGAACAATTGTACAAACATGTATGGTAATTTTCTTCACATCCAGTTAAAAGCAAAGTTAATCTCCAACTCTAGTTGAATCAAAAGTTACAGGAAGTTGTTTTGTTGTTAACTCCAGCTGAAGCCCAAACCCACGCATAGAGTAGGATAATTTGTTTTGTCTTTTCAGTGTTGTCTGTCTTTACAATGCATGACAGAACTACTCTTTTGCAGAATCCTTCAAATAAGAGGGAGGTCTTTTGTGATGCAAAGCTGAAGACTATTTTTGGTGGGAAGGACAAGGTTGGGTTCACAGAGATTGCTTCACTGTTGTCTAGTCATTTTGTGAAATCAGGCTGATATTCAGCTTTGAAGGTACACTTAGTGATGGGAACTTGTTCCAGTATATTAAATAGGTTATTTGGTTTTTAATTAACATGGTTTGTGACCAACCGCTAAGAAACATGGAAATTTGTGGTATCGGACTGGGGGGTTTTGAAAGTGGTGTTATTTTGTCTACTACCTGCTTTCACATGTTCGGGCTTAAGTATATGTGCATGGTTTTTCCAAGTCACCTGTTATTCAGCATTGTTATTTTAGAATCTTACATTCAGTTATTCACTATCGACATCACATGATTTGATACATAGCGAGTTTATTTGAATTAAGGATCTGTGTTTTCTAACAAATCAAAACAAAAATATTTCATAAATGACGAAGCAAGTACTTTTTGCTTCAAAGATGACGCATATTCACCGTACTGAATGCTCAACCAAACAGGCACATCATGTGACTGGCCAACAATTTGCATCAATGAATCCGAGGTGACTGATATTCACGAATTAACTGTGGATTCATGTTACCCATATAAATTACACTGATTCAGTATTTTCCTTTTACTTTCACTGTTGTGTATCGTAACTTAAAAACATAAATTATAAAGGGAAACATAAATTCAGTATTGGCTATTTTATTCATTGCACATTATAGAGCTTGTGAATTAATTTCTGTAAATTTGTATTTTGATATTTTTTAATACGGAATTGTTAATGCATACTATGTATAATAAGGACAATCAGGCTTATACATCTCATATATATATATATATATATATATAGTTTTTTATCTCTCCTTTTTATCATATTATATCCCAAACAAATTTTATTTTAAGCATAAATCAGATATAGATTAATATTTTGGGTGTACATGAATATTTTTCATATATTAATAAATAAAATAATGAGTTCAACATAACATTTTAGTTGCAGATAATATGGCCAATTACGATTACAGTACCTGTTGACTGGTTTATATTTAGCATTTCATCATTTCTCAAATTGCGATTTAAATTGTTATGAAGAAGGAAGTCTGAGAAATTAATTTACATTGTATCTCCTGAAAAGAAGGCATTATTGTTTCTCTAGATCTTGTAAGTCAACATTGTTCACTCGGTTCTCTTTCAATTTGAACACATAATTGTTTACCTTAAAATCATTATTATCAATCAGCTATCATATGTGATGATGGATTATTTTCAGAATTACTTATATTCACATCAAGTATAAAAATAAAAACAGCTTAAGCTTAAATGAAATAATGTTAGTTCACCAAATTAAAGTATAATTTAATACAATTAGATTGGATAAAATGAAATTAGAAACATAAATTGAAACCTAAAGGACGAAATTAAATTTCACATATTTTTCATTAACAGCCAATGAGTTTAAACATGTTTTAATTTCACATATTATTCTTTAATCTCAAATCATTATATACAATAAGTTTATTAACTTGTGCAATAGTTGTCTTCAGAAATCATACTAACAAATATATATTAAATGACAAATTCACTTCACACTAATAATTCATTATATTAAACTCGTTATACATGTACATACTTGATTTCAAAATTTCAGTTTTTCTCAAAATTTGAGTTTTCTCAAAAAGTAAAAATACTTGCTTTATCCTCTAAACTAAGTGTTTCCTTTAGAAGAGCTGAATCCAAACATTGAATGAGCAAAATAAAAGACTTCCTTCATTAAAGAAGGAAATCAGTAAAGGGAAGGACAACTGTTAATCGCGAGTGATATGGAAAACACACGATACAAGAATCACTTGCTGTGTAATACATAAAAAAAACTTTAATAGACAAATGGTCACAGTGAACATAACGATGACAGTAGTGTTACTAATTTGACATTCCTTACGAAGACCTACTCTGCCTGATCTAATCATTTCTGACAGTTGCAATGAGCTATCTATTCATCGCTTGTAGTTCCTTCTCGACTCGTGATGTTTCTCACGATGATCAGAATAATCGGATGAATAAGAACGCTCATATCTACTTTTTTTACTTCTATTATACCCATCGGCACTAGAATCCTTCGATGAATACTGTTTTTTCCTGTTCTGTTTATCCGTATCATTCTCGGGATGTTCAGAGTACTTGGGCGTATACCTTGGTTTGATTCTTATATTTTGATAATCTCTGTCCACATGAGAATCTTCAGGTGAATCAGATTGCACAGCTTCGCTCTTCTGATTTCCTTGGTAGCGATCGAAACCAAAATTTATGTTATGCTTTTTAGAATCGGAATAGGCGGTTGATGGATGCTTATGGCTGCTCTGTTTAAACTTGGGTTGTCTTTGATGACTAGAATCAGATGAATAAGAAATCACATCCCTGCTCTTGTTATCAGTATGATCAAATGCAGGACCAGAATCCTCATTGGAATATGAACGTCTTCTTTTTGTATCTTTCCTGTCATGCTTTGATACATTCTTTCTACTTTGATCATCCCTCTGACTGTCAGAATCTTCTGATGAATAAGTATGCTTTCTTCTGTCATGTTTACTTTTTTTGGTATATTTCCTCTCACGCTTTTGTACATTCTTTCTACTTTGATTATCCGTCTGACTGTCGGAATCTTCAGATGAATAAGGATGCTTTCTTCTGTCATGTTTATTCCTACCATGCCTACGACGGTCAGAACCTTTGGACAAAAAGGAAGGCTCTTGTTTAGACCTACTTTGATAATTCCTGTAACTGTCAGAATCTTCAGATAAATGCAAACTCTTGTGTCTGCTCCTTCTATGACCTTCTTCAGAGACCGAAGTTTCAGATGAACTTGACCTTACATGATCCTGCTTCTTTTTCTTTACCTTAACCTTTTTTTTCTTACGTCTCCTTTCTCCATCGTCAGATGATGCTTCACTATCTGAATTTATTTGTTGCCGCCTTTTGTGCTTACTCCTTTTGGACTTCTTTGGTTTCTTAGAAAAGTTGGTTAATAACTCAGGTATATTATCCATACCAAGAAAACCTGAAAAAAATAAACAATAATTATGATTTCTTTTAGACGAACATCTGAGACTTAAAGGCATCCACCAAATAAGTTCAAAAGTAAGCTGCTAGCAGATACCTCCATACTCATCAAATATGTCCTCGGCAACTATCTGCTGGTTGGGATCATCAGGCTTGAAACCTCCACGAGGAGGACTGATTCCTGGCCTCTGCTTAAGCTCCCATTTTAGGGGCTGCATCAGTTGGCAAACATGATAAAATATATGTCAATATTATATATCATATTTTAGGAGATAAAAAATAGTACACATCTTCAATCATCAAGGTTACAATTTCACAACACATAAAAATCCACTTCTCAATATCAAATTGAATGTACAATAAAGGACATTGGTGGGAGGCACGCTAAAAACACTGCAGAAATCTAAAGTTGTCCAGCTAATGCTGTTTTCTCAAATTCTTCCTGAATTCATATTCTCTGCCCTTCATCTATAAGAGGGAGATTTTTTCCCTTCCATGTTCTAAACTAACTTTTTCATTGAGATATGTACATGCTTAATTTGTATTATTTCACACAGTATCTCACTAGAACATTTTCACTTTCATTTCATCTTTGACTAAAGTAAAACTAACTAACCCAAACACACCATCAGAGATTGCACATAGTCAACGATTGGTTGCAAGTGGATTTATGTCCCGAAGATCTTAAACTCATTAGAGATTGGGATTGAAATAAAGATAAGCAGAAATGACAATTTTGCACAAGCCATTTTCAGCATATGTGAACATCAATTTGTAATTAATTTTACCATGGCACAAGTTGTATTAATTCTATAAGGATAGGATAAGTATATTGCAATTCAATAGCTTCAAACAGTGAAATTGAACAGAATAAAAGAGTGAGGAAATAAAAGAATACAAAAAACATTCACTTTCAAAGTTCAAATTAATAAACGTCAACAAAAAAAAAAATGATTACAAAAATTTAACGAAACTATACTCTATTGACACAAGTGTAATCATTCACAGTCAAAGACTGAATTGCAAAATCTTCAAAACAATGGTTCAATTAAATTAGCAACTGACCTCTGTAGGATCTGTGTGAGCAAGGATAGCATTCAAGGGATCATCTCTTTTCAATCTGCTTTCCTCACTAGGCATTATAACATCCTTCAAGGGACATTCACGATCACCACTTTGGTGACCGTAGTTCCCACATCTTAAACATTTTACATTACGAACTTCAACTGCAAAAGGTTTCACCCTGGCAGGAACTCCTGTTTCCAGTCTAAAAACCATTCAGTTACTAAAAGCACAATTAAATAGGTTGACAAACGTTTATAGGATCTAACAGCAGCAACTAAACGTGAAGAATACACATCCATTTCAAAATATATAAATACAAATTTGGTTGTCATATTCAATAATAAAAAATAAGAATAGTTTTACCAATCTGTCAATTAACAAGAAACTGATCTAGGATGCACTTGATACACTACATATTTTGGTCACTTTCAACACATATATGGTGTATTAACATGTACCTCACATCCATGATGTAACAACTACAGATAATTTTTTCCCTGTACCCGACTAATAAGAAATGCTCAGTGTGATTGTTTGAAACTGTGGTGTTAACATCCAGAGTTGTTCTTAAAACAAAGAAGAAATAATAGTTTCCAGCAGTGAACTTATCACTTCCAATAAGTTTAAACTTCAAACCTACATGTTACGTTCACTAAAGGATGGCGTACACTTACGAAAAGTGGTTTGCACAAGTTTTAAAAACCATATTTTCACCAGCTTGAACTGAAATAACAAAATAGAAAAACCTTTGAAAAGACCAATAAGTCTACTCTATCCTTTCAAGTTTCAACATTGGATATAATATAGAATCCATCTTGGTCTAGAGCCTAAATTGGCAAATGTTGTACTTCATATTATCCTTATTTCAACTCTTAAATGTTCTGAAGTCATGCCCAACAAAATAGCAAGCCAATTATCCAAGTGATTCGATGACAAGTAATTTAAGTTTCTTTAAGTTTCACTCTGAGAAATGTTTGACCTATTTTAACCCATAATTGAGAAACCAACAAACGTGATCTCCACGAGCGGCAAAAAATGTAACTTTCTAAACTAAGACTCCATTATGCTTCTGGTTGGCGAAGATCAAGCAATCCAACCAAATTAAAATAAGCACATCACCAGATAGTTTTTTAATATTATATAAAACCTATGATCCACCAATATTTTACCGATAATTATTAACGAAATATCTTATGTATAAAAGAATGTTACTTTTATGATGAAAATAATTTATAATTTTTATTCTGACAATGTTTAATACATTTGATTATAATTTGGTAACAATCATATATTTATCATATTTTTTAAAAAATTGTACAACTTTTCAATAGGCATGTATCCTATCTTATTATTTTCAAAATAAGCTCCGCACTTCAGATACATGTTGTGTCGGAGCATAAAACACATTCATACGCAGGCCAGGCAATAATACAAACGCACAAACCACAGAAAATAACAGCAACTGGCATACCTTGGTGCATTTTTAAGAACTTCGAATTCTTCTTCTGTCGGAAGAGGCCGCCCAAAAACATCCTTGGGCCTCGGTTTTTTCTTCTCTTCATTCAAATTCGTACTCTGTGGTCTGCAAGGCAAGAAACACGAGTATATACAATCATACATGAACTCCAAGTGACATAATAATTCCATTACTATTTAACACAAAGTAAGCGACGGAAGAGGTTACATTGAAGAGGAAGGTCCATCATGAGCATCATCGTGTTGAGGTCCCTTGTCCATATCTTCTCGCTTCTTCTCATCATTCATCTCCGCAGCTTTGGCGCTTTCGGCATTGTAACCTGGAGGACGAACGTACATGAAACTAACAGCTTGCATAAGCTCCACCTACACAAAACCCTAATTTCAATAACAAGCCACGAAGAAAATGAAACTATGAAACACGAGGAAAGAGAGGATGCGATGCGAACCTTTTCCTTCTCCTTCTTGGAGATAAGAGCGGTTTGGCGAAAGAACTCCTGCTCCTGCGCGAACTGGAACCGCAAACAGAGAGTAATTAATTGGATGACGAATTGCTATAGAATGGCAGGAATCAAAGAAAACTTACCTCGCGAGAAACCTCTTCGACGCGGCGTTGGCGATTGGCGTGGGTTTGTTCGGCGATCCACTTGCGGCGTTGGTTGGGATAAGAGAGAGGATGCCATGGCTTCTGGTTGAGATAGGAGTGGCTCCAGGCGGTGCCGGATTTGGTCTTGTAATCAACTTCTCCGTTCGCGATTCGCTTGCTCAGCCTTATTCCTCCTTCTTCCCCCTCCATCACATAGATTCCCGATTCTTCTTCACCTCTCTTTCTGGAGCACTGTTTATGTTTCACCCTTCTTCAACAACAGAACAGAATGATGATTCAAGAATACTGTAAAACCTGTCAATTTTTTTAAATCCAGAAATGTCACTGAATTAGATTTTGAATTGTTTTTTAGATAAATTAGTGGAAAGATAGGTGTATAGTATATATTGCAAAAATTAATTATAAAATAAATATTTTTATAATTTTAATATAGATAAGTTTTTATTAGATATATTAATTTGATTAAGAAATATTAAAGGACTAAAACATATATAACTTTTTTTACCAAATAAAGATTTTTTATGACTATGTTCTTTGTTTTTTTCTTAAATGTATAACTAACCCTAAAATTTATATATTGTAAATAAAGCATTTAAAACAAATACTAGTTAAAATTATTTATCACAAGGCTAATAGATTTTAAATATAATTCTTACAAATGAATAACAAAATATATTTTAAAAATATTATTTAATTTCAACTTTTTTATATTATGTATGAGAGAAATTAAGTATAACTAGGCTATTGTTTGTTTGCATTATCAAGATATAAATTACTCGACACTTAAGGGGCCATTTTTTCATGTTACTTCGAAATTTCCAGCTACAACCCCTTAAGTTTTTAAATTTAGAAATGTATAATTTAGAATATAATTTTTTATGTTTTGGATTATAAAATACAAAATATATTATGAATTGAATAATTTATAATTTAAATTTATGTTTCATATTATATATCACATAATACAAAATAAAAGTCGTATTTTCAATTATACATTTTAGAATAAAAATTTATATACGAAGAATACAAGAATTTGTCGGGAGTGTAAAAAGAAGTTTATAAGGGTGCATGAAAAAACTATCCACTTAAGAGTCACAATGGGCCGGTATAATTTAGACTGTATTTGAAATATATAATTTAGAATGCATTTTTTCTTTTGTATTTTGAAATATATAATTTAAAATTCAAATTCAGAATTATTTTGAAATATATTTTGTATTCTATATTACACAATTTAGAATATATATTTAATTTTATATTCTGAAATATTAAATCCGTAATAAAAAAAAATTGTACTTTAGATTGTAATTCCGAAATACAAAAATTTGATGGAAGAAGTGTAGAAGAAATGACCTAGTTCTTTTTACACATCTTTACTAGGTTTGAAAAGTGTAATATGTAGGGATGTCAAAATGGCCAGTCCGGCCCGTTTTGACCCGGCCCGATTTTGGTCCGATTATACGGGCCGGGCCGGGCTGGCCCGCAAGGGTGAAACGGGTTACACTTTTGAACCCGGCCCGCAAGCTGGCGGGCTAGCGGGCTGGCCCGCGGGCTTTTTTCCATATGTTACATTTTCAGTCCAAAATCATATTTCAACAAAATTATTGCAACAAAAACAACCCTGCAGTATATAATATAACTGATCACAAAACAAACAACCCTACAATATATATAAATGACATTTTGCTCTCTGCAAGTCATCAAGACACTGTTGCA
>Ga0209589_1012971_pt1 | contig 11077 bp, 5 predicted proteins | sample CowpeawhiteBW_FD_187525 | JGI IMG/M metagenome (GOLD analysis project Ga0209589, IMG submission 187525) | Root nodule microbial communities of legume samples collected from California USA - Cow pea white BW (SPAdes) (version 2) | ecosystem: Host-associated > Plants > Roots > Nodule | place: USA...
TGTTAGTGAAAAACCAACACGGCAAGTGCACCGGTCACACATAGCAAGTAATAAGTATGTTATCGTTCTCTCCCAAGGGACTTGTGCAACACATGATAACTCTCGCAATTCACGACTCAATTAGACACAAAGTTCACAAAAATACTAAGAAACTCTTTTTGTATTTTATGAAACAGTTGGTGTGCAACTAGAAATTAACATAGTGTATTTACAATTTGTCAAGATTAGACTTCAACCATTTCATTCTCATGCATTATAAATTATCTCAATTCCATATTCATGTTAAAATCAATTCACAAGAATACTCAAATCCTATTCCTAGAGCCTTTGAGCCTATGATTACTCATCAAGTTTCAATTCCTTGAATCCTCAACAAGTGAAATCATGCATTAGTTTCAAGAATCTAAGATTACTAATGAACCAAGTTCTATTCCTAGATACAAGCATCCATTAGGTATTTAATTTCAAATCTAGATTCTAAAGATGTTTCCCAACACCTCAAGAACCACAAACAAGCCATGGGTGATTAAACCACAACAAGCATTAAGCATGGAAATCAAATACTAACATGAATTGGAAAAGCATATAAATTAACAACACAATTTTACACAAGAATTCAATGTTTTACATCTAATCTCAACAAATAGAAATTGCTCTCCATGGTGGAGAACCTAGGGTTTTACAAAATTGAAGAATAAGGAAGAAATTGGAACCATAAAGTAGAAACAATCTCTCTCCCAAGGTTCTTGAATACTGCTCATGGTTCAATTGCGCCTCCCATTCGCATCTCCGCCTTCAATTTCGTAGCCCATCATCCTCTCCAACCTATAAGGGGTAAAACCTCCATGGATGAAGAAGGAAACCCAAGAAGGAGAAGGGAGAGTTTCCCAACACCCCTAATAGCCTCCAAGAGTCTCTCCCAAGCACCCAAGGTGTTTCTATTCGTTAAAAATGAGGAATCCCCCAGTACTCTCGTAGAAACATGATTAAATAACCATATTCGCGTATTGGGGTCGATATTCTCGCCCAGCGGCTTCACACTCGCCCAGCGAGGCCTAAAATCGACGTTCTCGGACATTCAACTCGCTGGGCGAGCCGCATTTTCGCCCAGCGACTCGAATACTGCAGTTCTAGTCTGTCATTTTCGCCCAGCGAGTGACCCTGGTGCCTAATGATCGCTTTTTTGCCTTCCAAGGGTTGTCCAAGGCAGTATATACATATAGGTGAGTCCTTTCTCCATTTTTGCAGTGCTGGACTTGATCTCGGTGTCCCTCGACATGATTATTTGTGTAAAAGTCAATCTTTCATGTCCAATCATGCTTCCTTGAGCTTTAGCTTGTTTTCTTCCACCAGAATTGCTTCCTATTGTTTTATTTCACACACTCATAATAGAGATTAGAAGTAAAAAAGCATAAAACAACTAAAATACGAAACAATGTAAAAACAACACAAACTAGAGGATTAAACAAGATAAAAGTTATGTAGAAGTTGATTTTATTCACAAAACTTACCATCAATAAAAGGTAGAAAACAACGTTATCACACACCTACAAGCCACAACTTGTAGATCACGTGCGGGAAACCTGCTACAGACCAAACTCTGTAACGTCAGGTGGATTTCCCAATACAAACATAGCTTATAACGTCCCAAAACTACCAAACTCGTCAGCCACATATTGAGGAGGGCGATCTATCTGGACCCCTCCGTACGAGCCACAACTCGCACACTAACACCGGCAACACTCGCCAACCCAAGCCACAACTCAAGAGTTCCTTGTGTTCATCCGTCATCTTGAGCCACAACTCAAGAGATGCAATTACGAGCCACAACTCAAGGAATGCAACGTGTTTAACCCTGATCCCGAGCCACAACTCAAGGGATACGTTTCGAGCTACAACTCAACAAACATCCAACAAGTCGACCTTTAAGGTATCACCAAAGCCTTATAAACCACGTACGTCAAAATAACAAGTTGTCTACCTCTACGTTATCGCCTGGTGCTGCTTCAGAGCTGCCAGGTGAAACTCGCTTCCAGACAGCTTGGCGGACACCTCTTGCAGCCAGACACCAAGCGCCTTTAAATCCTTTGACCTTACAGACGTCGCCTGGAGGGAAGACCCTCACCGTCAGGCGCAGTGTGATCCAAGACTCCTCTAATTTGGTAGCTACCGCCTGGCGTCAAACAATACCGCTAGACGCTACACCAATATTGGCGCAATACTGGTTTTTAAGACCCTGGAACATATTGTAACTAGCAATCTAAGCATCAAAACTTGCAGTGATATCTACTAGGACAATTGCATCAATTCTCACCGGTTTGGCTTCTCACCACTGTTCCTATTCCTCTTTTAAGATTCAATAATTCCCAAGCATTCACTTCCCTAAACCAATCTAATGATTAGATTCAATTAAGTGCAACATTCACTTATTCGCAGGTGTAACATTCACTTCCTAGTTTTTAACAGGTGCAATATAATCTGGTATTTACAGGTCTTATTTTGAAAAAAGTGGTGTGAAGTAATCTTTATTTTGTGCAATATGATCAGTTACACCTATATCAAGAATTCAAAGGTTTTTCCCTTGGGGAATTTTGTCAGTAGAATTGGCACATTTTTGTATTTGGTTAATACTATGTCCAAAATCATCAGGGTCACTCAGGAGTTTTAGCAATTTCTGCATCATTTCTGCTGTGAGCCCTTTGATAGTTTCGTCCCTAACATTCTGCTTGTCATTAGGGTCTTCTTTCATGTTCAGATTGCATACCTACTGTTCTCTTTTATTTTGACTTCCTTTTTTGGGGGATTGTTCTTGTATTCATTCCTCTGTTTATACCATGCGGGATACCCATGTTTTGAGTAACATTCCTCTATTGTATGATTCATCTTATGGCAATAAGAGCACTGTTTGTCATAATTGGGACTCATACCTCTTCCCCTTCCTTGAGACCAAGAACCAATACCTCTTCCTTGACCTCACCAATTGCTTTGTTCTTGAGATTTGTAATGCCTTTCAATGGTATTAAAGAAAACCTTGCCTTCTAGGTTTAAACCAACAGTACCATTGTTCTGCCTTTCTTGTTGCATAATGAGGTAGTAAACTTTATTCATATTGGGCAGGGGTTTTAACAATAGGATTTGAGTCTTAACAATGTTATAGTTATCATTCAGACCCTTTAGAAAACATATCACATATACAATTTCCCTTTATTTTATGAAAATGTAGAAAGATTACATTCACAAGACTTACCATAAACAGTTGGGAACAGGTCTTAGAAACTCTAATTCTTCCTAAACAATCTTTCGATTTGTGAAGAATTGAGTAATACTTTTGTGAATCTTTCCCTTAAATCATCCCAAAGGTCTTTGGCATAATCAATATGTGACATAGGGGAGCCATGGCTCCCATATATATATATATATATATATATATATATATATATATATATATATATATTGTTTGTGGCACTGATGGCATTCTGTAATTTGTTTTGGATGGTTCTTCACTCTATATTGTGTTTTAGAAAAAAGATAATTGATTGTTCTTAAGCTTTTTGTTGTTGGCTTTCAATTGTTATTAGGTTGTTGCAGAATAAGTTTTTTTTTATGGTAAATGAATACCTAATAATGTAGTGTATTAAGTATTATGTTTTTATTTATAGAATAAAGCTCATATTTACTTTACTGACAAGCCTATTAGTTATAGAAGGGACTCTAATTATTTTTTAATATTTATATAAATAAATATATACTTTAAAATATTTTTTAAAAATGTATTATATTTTAGATACCAATTGACAAAGTAAAAAATTATTTGTTGCTAAAATAGTTACTATTATGAATAAAAAAATGTAATTGGTCAGTAAATTGGTTTTTAAATTAGCTATCATGATTTTGGCTAACAAAGGAAATTAATCACTAAAATTAGCTACCTAGGTTTTGGCTATCAAAATGACTTAGTTACTAAATTGGTCTTTAATTAATTAGTGAACAATTATAATTTTTTATTTATAATAGTGACTATTTTAGTAACCAATAATTTTTAATTTTGTAAATTGGTATTTAAATTGGTCACTATAGTGACTAACAACTTTTGGTCACTAAAATTGGTTACTAATGAAGGTAGTATACATGCATGTAGTGCAACACATGTGTTTTCACTAGTTGATATAAAAATTTTGGCACCCTCAAGATATTGATTAAAGATACGCCATTAAATATAGATGACACTTTCTGCTATTTGAGGAGAAAGAGTCTTAATAATCCAAGATAAAATCATAACATTAGCTCTTTCCCAAGCTTCATAGAGGGATTCATCTTTGGTGGGAACTTTGATGTTGCCTTCCACAAATTTGAGTTTATTCTTGGACATGAGGACTCTTCTCATATTTCTTCTACATGAGTTGTAATTAGTCTCATTCAGAGGTGGAAACACAAGAACCTGTCCTAGGTTCTCTCTTGGATGTATGTAGTATGGGCTGGTGGGAATAAGGGATTGATCAAGATCCAATCTTTGTGTATGCTGACTTGTGTTGTCGACTTCTACATAATTTGGGAACTTGCAAATTTATCCCTCCAAGCTTTCCTCTATCTAGATATGGTGAGTATGTTAAAGAGGTTCTTTCATTTTTTTTTTAATGGCGAATACTGAATACTCTAACCATGAAGGAAATAAGCTAAACCATGTATATTAAAATCTTCTTGGATAACCATCTTTACTAGACAATGAATAATTTTCTATATATATTTGATACGGACCCTATTTTAGATCAGTCCTTCGTACCTCATCAATTTGATTTGGTGGGTATTACCAAATTTGAGGACGTTTCTCCAGATCACGTTCTAAATCATTTTCAAAATTCATTATATGTAATTTTAGGAACTTTAGAGAGTTGTTTTTCATTTTCTTCAATTTTTGGATTATAGTGAAGTTTCTCAAGTTTAGATAACATAGATGCATTTTTTTCATCTTCATTACAAGCATTCCTCTTGAAAAAAGAATCAATTCCTCAACTCTTTATCATAATTTTTCTAATATAAATTTATCACCTCTCACCTATTTAGAAAAAGATAAAATTATGAATACTGCAAATTAAATCTCAAAACCAAGACTCAATATTTTAAGAAAAATGATTAACTTCCCTTATCTTAGAGTAGATTCCTAATATTGATCTTCCCTTATTATACAAATTCAAAAGGCTCTATCTACACAAGAGAGTTTGATCAACAATTAGAGCATGATTTTATGATCATAAAGATATGCCTAGAGCGTAGAAAAACCACATACAAGAGGACAACATATTGTTTTTTTAAAAAAAAAGGATAAAAAATGAACTGACTCAAAAGAAAGAATTGTTCGGTCCACAATGTTCCTTAACTCCTCAATTTTGTTGTGGTATCGTTTGATTTTGAAAATGATAAGAGATTGATGGTAAAAATTGGAACAGAAAGAATAACAGAGAAAGAGATGGAGATACCTAAGAAAAAAAAATCAAATAAAGAAGCAAAATAAATTACAACAGAAAGAGAAAACGTAATTTTTAAATTTATATAAAACTTTTTAAAACTAGATTATATAAATAATATAATATATATATATATATATATATATATATATATATATATATATATATATATATATATATAAAGGAGAGTTGTGACTCTCGTGTGTCACACTTAAGTTCCGTGACTATTTCCAGCTTAATTACATCATTTTATATTTAAAAAACTTCTCAATAAAGATTTTATAAATCTATCTTAAACCGAACTCTAAAATAATGTGAAGTTATACGTTCAACTACCAATTTTTATGTGTAAGTTTGATTTTCTTAACATTTCATCATTACTAATATCCTAATTAATTAAAAAAGTCTATCAACTATCTCAAACTATCTAACTTTTCTTTTTTGTTAGTACTTCATTTTTAGACTATTTATAACTTATCTATTTATTTTTATCTCTAAATTAAACTTCAATATTTTAAAAAACAAAGTTCTTAATGTTTAAATTTGTTTACTTTAAATACAAATTATAATTTATATTCAATTATATTTATAAGATTTCAACAATAATATATCTTATATCTTGTAACACCCTATTTAAATAATAACATTAATTTAAATGAAATGCCACAGAGATAGAAATTTAGTGACAAGTCATGGAGTATAAACGCTACTCCTGACAATATCCAGAGGATGCTAGGAGAAACCAAGGCACACCACGATGTCGGATACAAACGAAATCCAAGGACTTCACAATAGTTAATAGCGTACTAAAGAGCAAAGTAGTACATGAGCCATAGCCCTAAAGAAAAGCCCAAAGAAACATGAAGTCCAGTCCAGGTAGACTATATAGCGGAACCATCCCTTCCCTGTTGACCTCGAGTACCACTCGTATCTGCTCCCATCAATAAATTGATGATCATCGCAAAAGTAGAAGAACAACATACAAAACAATCAAACAAGCAAGGGTAAGCTAGAGCCAAAAAAAAGTGTTATCATGTAATCATATACTCTTTCACAGTCCAATATTCATATATCAACCAAGCATGTTATGACCTTTCAATCAATACACTAAGACTCGACTCGACTCATCCGAATACATATAATCTGATCGGATTCAGCGGATGCTTGCACTTGTGGTGGATACCTCTGCTCACCCCCGAGCTGCTCACCTCCGAGCTATGTGTTACAAATGTTACAATGAATGAATTCCCTCACGCACAAGGTTAGCCCTTAATGAGTTTCAAGTCTCTACTACTCTCACCACAAGAGTCAGTCCGCTCTAAGTGAGACTAACTGACTAATTAGAGTGTCAGGATGCAACCTTACCTTGAATCCTTACCAGACCATATAGATGGGGCACCACCATGGACACCCACTAGCAAGGGCCATGGAATTACGTCCCGACCACTAAAGCACGACCCTGAAGTCCCACCTAGAGACTTCAAGGATTTACGTACTGACCACATATCAAACATATACAAACAGCTAAGTAATAGATACACATATCATGCATAGGAACCTCATACCAACATTTGTAACCAACCCTCATTAATCATATGTTGAATCAATACCAACTCGTTATTCCCAACCATGAGTAAAGTGCTTCTGCTTATACCAAAACCATGCCACTGGATTACCAACCATCATGTCCGTTGTTGCTCATGTCAAATTCGTGACCACATATATATATATATATATATATATATATATATATATATATATATATATATCCAACCTCGCAGGTATAATTCATATAAAGATCATGCCAACTCACAATTCACCATATATAATCCTCTCCCAATCATGCATAATCATTCTCATTAAGCCATCATACAATAACTCAAACAAGCACAAGCTAAACATCCAAGAATAGAGGGAAACCAACTCGGGACGCATTCTCGCCCAGCTCCTCGCTCAGGTTGGAGGGTCTCGCTCAAGTGAGAAGGACTCTTGCTCAGGCGAGCTCCCTTCGCCTAGGCGAGAGCTCGACACACACAACAGTGGCTTCTGCGCATTCTCGCTTAGGCAAGACACTCGCTCGCTCAAATTTGAGCTGGTTGCCTCAGCGACCCCTCGCGTAAAAAGGTCTGGGCGAACCTCTACTCATCTCGCCTAGGCGAGATAGGCTCGCTTGGGCGAGATTATCAGATCTCGCCACTGATTTCCTACAACAACCATTCATACCAAGCCAAACTAACATACTAAAACATTCCACGCATTCAAAACCTCATATCAACCATAGAATCTTAGCACAACAGCAAGAACAACAAGAAAAACGAATACATGATTAGGTTCTAGCTTCCCTTACCTGGAAAGAGGTTTGTACGAGACTTCGACACTGAATCACAGAGCATAGCAGCTCTAGAACCAGACTCGCAACTGGAAACAGCGAACATAAATGGTTTATTACAGGGCCTCCAACTGTGACCACGAAACTAGACTAGAGATGGCGATAGGAGTTAAAGAACACTTGCGTGAGGGGAATCAAGGTCAAGCCAAACGTGAATCTGAGGAAACTTTGGAACCCTAGCGGAGGAAGGCGGCAGCAGCTCTAAGGAGGTGAGGTTTCTGTTTTTACCAAAACTGAGCACAAGTTAGGATTTGGGGTAGATCAGGTCTATTTCCCGCTTTGGGTCAGCCCTAAGGCCCTATAGTTAGGGACAACCTTAAGAAAAAGGGCAGCACGAAAAATGGGCTTTACATATCTTATATTAAAAATAAATTATTTTAGTTATATAAAATCATTTGCAATGAAAAACAAAAAATATTTATGTTCCTTCGAATGGTATCTTCTACAAAAGTATATTTTTCACATTAAATAGTTTTGCTTGAATAGAACTCAATTGTCTTCTTGCATGTTAAATGATTAGTATAGCAATTATTATAAAGTTATCTAACAATTATTTTGTTTCATGTAATTAATAATAGTTGATGCACAACATAATTATGTTCCTCTAAATTATGATAACCAGTTCTTTCATATGTAAGTATATTATGATTATGATTTGAACATGTGAGGAATTGAAAGTATTGTTCAAGTACTCTCTTAGCTGCTATTTCTTTTAAAATTTTAACTAAATAAATCATAACTTTGTTAGTTTTTAAAATATTTACCGACTTCATATGAGTTCCGACTAAATAAAATGTTAATTTATTTAAGATTTTCTGTTTTAGAATTGTTTTGTTGTTAGAATTTGTTAATAGTAGACTGCTTGGTTCATTTATTTATCCATTTTCATTTGTTTTTATAACTATTTATTAATAGGATAATTTTTGTTCAATAATGTACATCTTTTTTTAATAATCTCTTCTTCTCTTAAAGACTTTCAACTTCATCAAACTTGACATAAATTAAAACTAACTACTAAGTTTTTCTCTTCATACTGTGCGAATAATTTGAAGGAAGAAAACACCAATTTGAATAGACTGAACATCAACAATTATATCATACGATCAAAAAATCTCATCAAAACGGACAGAAACTATGGCTGTATTTTTGTTTGTGATATAATTTATTATTGTTATTTTGTCGTATATCGCATGCAAATTTTGGATCCTGTCATAGAAATTGAATCAAAAGCAAATATGTTATTGTTTTCCATACATTTATATAAAGTATATCCATCAAAATTATAACATTTTCTATTTTTTATATATAATATTAAATATTTTCAATTATGATGGATTGTATGTTGATAACATTGATAATTAACTTATAAGTGTGATTTTTTTGTCTTATTTCTATTTTATAATTATGTAAATATCATTTTGAAGGAAAGATCATTATATATATATATATATATATAAATTAAAAGTAATTTCAAAAATTTTGTGAAAGTAAAGTTTAAAAACACAATAAACCTACCCCTAATCAAAATAAATAATGATTACAATATTATAATCAGACCAAACTATATTATTTTTATGTTTGATTAATAACACCAAATCAAGTCACATTACCAAGTAAGTGTCTTTCTTATTTGTTTTAGTTGACAATTTTTTATCACAACTATTATTATATAATTTTGGAGAGAAATAGTATGATTGAATTCATTTTTATTGAATATAATGATAACTGAATATTTCAAAATAATAATTCATTGATAATTCAATCTAACAATGAACAAACTCCTTTAATTCAAAAAATTGAACTATAATAAGTATGCAAAAATCACAATGGTTTTTTCCTTCCTCTCTCTTTTGTATGCTGCCATACTTTTAGTAATGAGTCTCATTTAGAACAAGATTCACATTTTGAATTGCTCTAATAAAGTGACATTTTTCTTTTAGAACTATTGAACTTCACCACAATCAAAACTACATGCTACAATATAGATGACATAGTCAACATTATTTGTTGAACCTATTAGTGTCAAACATTTTCATGATTTTAAGCATGACACTCTTGTTAATGACTATTACCCTAATCTTAACCTTTATACACTGCATTAGTCAAACCTCCTATAGTCCTCTTAGTCTCTTTCAAAATTAATTGTTTGAGTGAAATAATCCATGGCTCCTTATCTTGAGAGATCTTCAACCAAATCATGAACTCAATTACATTCCTTCATTAAACTTTCAAAATATAATGTAATATATAGGGTTTAGCTTGATCAACTTGATTAAGAATTTCAAATGGTTGTGGTACTACTACTAATTCAAGATTGAAATCTTCTTTAAAGATCACTTCTTGTTTGTGGTCAAGGGATATTACTTAGGCCTCCTTAGGGAATCTTCACCAAGAGAAAAGAAAGCATAGCCATGGTAACTGTGAATCTCAACCATTAATCTCGATCTTTGAATTTGAATTTTAAAATTCATCTTCTTTTACCATTTGAATTTTGAGCCAAGTGACTTTAAATAACTAACGTATTTCTTTGTAAATTACTTCATATATAAGAAATTAAGAGAGTTTTCATACCATTGTGACTTATGACAGTGATTATCTTTCTTTTAATCTTATCTTAATATCTTAGCATTCAAGTGACTCTCTTAAACACTTATATGAAGATGGACTTCTAGTAGTGTGTTATTGTTCTTGTTCTCTTCATTCTCACCTATTATATATCGTGTTAAATTTTATCCATATATTACTTTTTTTAATTCTTTCCTGTGTTATTGAATCTTTCATTTATAATCTATAACAATTCATTTCATAATCATGTGATTATAATTTCCCGCGCTTTCAGGTTATTTAAGTTTTTAATGCCTACATTTCATCAATATTACTTTGAAGTTTTTATGTATAATCTTCCATCTATTAATTTGTTGATGAGTTTAATGTTTGAACCTTAGAAAATTCTTCTACCAAGACTAAATGTTCTTACAAAGATGTCATATTCTTATGATTAAACAATATATAAATATTATATACATTTTGTGTCAGAGTTGAGATGTTTGATTGTACTGAGCATTGAACACAACATTGAATGGTGGTAGATAAATATAAATTTGTACTATTTTACATTACACTATTTCAAAATTACTTGTAAATATATATATATATATATATATATATATATATATATATATATATATATATATATATATATATATTTTTTATTTTTTTTTTTTTT
>Ga0209589_1012974_pt1 | contig 11076 bp, 4 predicted proteins | sample CowpeawhiteBW_FD_187525 | JGI IMG/M metagenome (GOLD analysis project Ga0209589, IMG submission 187525) | Root nodule microbial communities of legume samples collected from California USA - Cow pea white BW (SPAdes) (version 2) | ecosystem: Host-associated > Plants > Roots > Nodule | place: USA...
TTTTAAAATATTTATTTTAACTTGTTACAAAATTGTTTTAAATAATTTATATACAAATGTTAGAGTTGGTTTAAAATTAACAATTTTATAAATTTAAATATAAAATTTTAAAACAATTTTGTAAAAAGTTAAAATAAATATATTTAAAAAAATTTTTAAAAATGGACTGAAATATAATAAAAATAACAAATATATGGACCAAATTGAGATTCAGACAATTATTTGGCACGTGTCACCTTACTGACGACACGTGGCACAATACTGACGTGACACGTGGCATGAATAATTTTCAAAAAAAAAAAATCAAAAAATTCAAAAAAAAAAATTTAAAAAATTTAAAAAAATTTAAAAAAATTCAAAAAAATTCAAAAAAATGTGGAGCTGACACGTGACACATCTTTAACACCGTTAACTCTATACTAACGGAATGGGCCTAATTGTTACACATTTTCAAAAATATGGACCTAATTGAGACTAAAAAAAAATCTTAGCACCTATTTGAGATTTTTCAACAGAAACCTGGACCAAATAAGTATTTTAACCTAAATATTATAATGTTTAAAGAGTTAATTATATTTTAAGTATTTGATAAATTTAAAAAATTTAACGCCGATAAATTTACGTGCTTTATTCAATATTTAATAAATTTATTTTTTTTAATCGAGGTTTACTCTTAAATCCTTTTATTAGTTGTATTAATCGAGTGGTGTGATTATTTAGCGACGGATGTGGTTATTATATTATCGTTACATATATTTTATTTTAATATTTTAAATTTTATAAATTTATAATTGTATAATTAAATATTTTTATAATTTTAATTAACAATTACATAATTATAAAATTATGATTTTAATTAAAAATATATCTTAATTTTACATTTCATCCTACAAAAAATAACATCATAAAACTCAATACTAATTACAAATTATTAAAATCCAAGAACTATATAATGATATTTTTGTGATTCTAAATTTCCGAGTCTCGTTATCAAATGTTTTTCCCAACCTTCACACACAACTCTAATTACACCTTTACACCTATGTTCCATAATGTCATATATGTAAGGACAACAAACATCATTTTATGGATTTTGTTTTTAATTTTGCATCAATATTTTCTTTCATCGAAGCCATAAAAAATCAATATACAATTCAAAAATTCACCATAAAAATTTTAAGGATTTGCAAGTACTATGAGTATCTGAAATAAAACTATATAACAAAATACATTAGAATTTATAACCAATTTGAAATTATAATCATTTGAAATTTTCCGACCACAATATTTACAATCATGAATTTATGACCAACATCTTAGACTTAAACACTCAACATTTGAATAAAAATAAAAAAATAAAAAAAATCAAAACACAAAAACTAAAAAATGTAATCTTTAGGGCACACGTGGATGAAAAAACCAACATTAATATTCGAAATGTAATAGGAGAGTATGAAAGCTTGAGTCCAAATGAACACCACAACAAGAAGATGAAGTGAAATATGTTGAAAAACTTCCTCTTACAAATTTGTCACTATCGTTTCACTAGGAGGTTTCTCGTAGACAAGAAAGAAAAAAGTGAGGATATTATTGCTATTTCTGAAATTTTAAAATATAAATTAACATCAAAACTTCTTAGAATAGACATTTAAAAACGTCGGTCTTGAAACTAACGAATGGTAAAAGATGTTGGACCTAAAACCAACATAAGAGTGTCTCACGTTAATTTTAATAAAATATTTATAAAAGTGTCACTACGTCGTTTTCTTAAGGCTTAAATACATTTTTGGTCCTCATTTTCGTAGTGTTTGCTGCGGATGGTCCTCATCTTGACATAATGTTTAAAATGGTCATCATTTTTACCGAATGTTTAAAATGATCTTCATTTTCGCAATTCGTGTTTTATTTGATCCTTTACTGTAACTCCGTTTAAATCATTAACGGAGCATTGTACATATGGCACGATTTGTATTAGGGTGTGTTACGTGTACTGTACATATGACTAATTAACGTTAATTTTTTAATTTAGGGGAAATTTTGCAATTAGGAAAATTTCTTTATCTTCGTCTTTCTTGAGCTCGGATTTGCAGAGGAAACAGTTAATATTTGTTATTTCATCATTGGATTGCAGCTGCAGCTTAGGATGAAATTACATATTAGGAGGAGGCCATGATAGCAGCTACAAACATCTTAGTTGGAATTTCTGATGTATAATTCATTATTGATGTACTGCATTTTGACTTTCCTTAAACTTCGTTCAATTTCACTTTTGCCAAACATTGATGTAGTGCATTTTGATGAGGATGAATTAATGTTATGAATTTAACTTCTTCCAGACTTAGATCAATTTAATTTTTTCCAAGCTTAGATCAATATCACTTACTTCAATGCTCAGATTAAGATGTCATTTTGAACATGTTGGGACTAATATCAACATAATCAAACTAATTCATTTCTTCATTTAACAATAGTACAAAACATATTGGACTTTAAAAGATTACACACAATAACAGTACGAATAATACAATAACAACACAAGTGAACCCTATTACTAATTGCAGTCTCTTCTCAGCAACCTTCAATGACTTCTCCAAATCATTAATCTGCCTCATTTGTGTCATGATGATAACATCCTTTTCCTCAACACCACCATTTGAAAAGGTTGCAGCCCACATTATTGGAACCACCACTCTATAAATCAATAAACCAAAAATTAAAACCAATTTATTATTAACACAAAAATAAAAACAGATTGTACCCAAAATTTTCTACCAATATTCTTTGGAGTTCTTGTCATCCTTAAAGTTGTCATCTCTCCACAGATACAAATCGGGGTTAATTCATTTCTCGTTGAACGACCAACAGTGAACAAAGTGATACAACACAGTTGCCTCCAACGATTACAACCAGAGGTAAAGGAAGAAGATTGGGACCGTAACATACCTATATAATGGGATTGCAGGAAGAAGAAGATTGCAGCAACACCAATTGGGAATGGAGAAATAAGATTGCCAAAACTCACCAACTGTCCAAACATTCCTTACCAAAACTCTAGCTTACTTATTTATCCTCAAATATCTAATTATCACACATGTACAATACACGTAACACACCCTAATACAAACTGTAACACCTGTACAATGCTCCGTTAATGATTTAAACGGCGTTATAGAAAATGACCAAATAAATCACGAATTGCAAAAATGAGGACCATTTTAAACATTCGGTAAAAATGATGACCATTTTAAACATTCTGGTCAAAATGAGGACCATCCGCACCAAACACTACGAGAATGAAAACCAAAAAGGTATTTAAGCCTTTTTTTTTAAGTCAAAAATTTGCTAAATGCAACGTAAAAACGTAAAATTGACAACGTTATAATTTTTTGCCATCAAAATATATAATTTGTATTTAATATTATGCACCGTTTGTAACATGGAATTTTTAAATCCTATCAATAACTTTTCTTTTTCTTCAAAATTCTTTGAAGGGTACGGCTATGAGGAAGACGTTGAAGGGAATTGACAAATCCAAATAGAAACAAAAGAAATGCCAAATCATGTTTTGTTCCAATGCTACTTATTATATTTGGAACAAACACAAATCTTCATCAAACACTACCTTACGTCTCTGACTTTTTCTTTGTTAAAAATGGAAAACTTTATGGGACTTTGAATTAAGTAAAGAAGAAAAAAAAAACTTTCTTAACATCCAATTTTCAATAAATATACTAAAATGATTGGAATGCACATGTAGAAGGAGAGGAACTTCTCTCTCTAAAAGTAACAAATAAATAAAAAATGATAAACAGAAGAAAGAGAAGAATTAGTGGGTCAACTCAATCCTGAATGGAATCAAAATTTATATTATTAATTTTGAAGGGATAAAAAGAATAATTTTATAATAACTAAAGTCAAGATTTACTTATCTAAAAGCAATTAGGTAAGTTAGAAAAATAAAGAAAGAATTGTACCGAACTAAAATAAAAACCTCTAATTATTTCTTATAGATTAAAATATTTTTAATTATAAATGATAACCACTAATTCTGCGAATTTAATCGTGCCAGGTAATACAAAGTATATAAACTTAGCTAACTTACAAGAATCAAGAAACTTTTTTTTTTTAAATTGAAATATTAGTCCGTTCATTTCATAATCTACTACTTATATTTTACTTTAATAACTAATTACCATAAAAATGTTGCCACTTTTTTTCAATTATTCATATTGTGATTTAGCATATAATATAATATGAGACCATAAAATATTAAAAATAACACAATTATTAGACAGATTAGTATTTAGGTTAGAGACATTTCTACACGAGACAAAATTCAGAAATAACAATCTTAAACAACACAAAATGATAAAACCTTGTGTGTAACATGTAGAAAAGCTTAAATACTTTTTATTTTCATAATCTCTTTCCAACTCTATGTTTTTTAAAGGAAAATTTTGTCCTTTCTAATTGTTTCCAGCTACTGCTGTTTTTTTTTTTTTTTTTTTTTTTTTTTGTTTATTGCTTTTGAGATAATCCATTTTCATTAACATGTATCAGAGTTAAATAACGTCAATCTTAGTATAAAAAAGAATGAAAAAAAAATGGATATTAGAATAATAAGGATGAATAACACATCACACGAAGTATAGCTAACCAACATCTGAGAAATATTAAATAATGTTTTGAAAATTTTATCTATTAAAATTCAAGATATGTTGCATTGGGATCATGATAAGAATAATAATAGCATTTTAAAGTATTTCTTTTAATTCCTTAGTTAGTATCATTATCTTTTAAAATATATGGATAAGTTTGGCATGAATAAGACAATATTTATATTTTAAGTTGTATTATTGCTTTGAACAATTATAAAAATTTGAAATGAATAACATTAGAAATTTGATATTTCCTATAATGAAACCATGATTGGTGAGTTGGAGTTTCATTGTCCTTTCGTGTCGGCAAAAAATTGAAATACAATAATTTTTGAATTTGAATACTATCAGTGACTACCAGTAAATAAAATCATGAAGTTGTAAAATTTCAGCAGTTGACTTTTAGATTTTTTAAGAAAAGTTGTGTGTATTTTCGCTATTTACAACAATTCAATTTGAGTTTTGGTTAATAACTTCTTCAAACTTCCTTTAAATGAGGGTTGTTCTGCCTTATAACGGAATGTTTATGTAAGTATAAATATGGTAAAAAAATTGAAGTTACATAATATTGGTAATAGTTAGAAATAGTGAAAGTTTCACCGTAAAATAAAAAGAAAATTAATCATCATATAAAATATAAAGATAAAAATTTATAAATTCATTGTTTTAAAGGGTTAAAATCTGAAATGAGATACATTTGTTATTAGTGTTTTATATTTTAAAAATAATCCATTATTGAAAGATACATAAATATATTAGAATTGAAAGTTAGTGATGGTGATTGTTTTAGACGAATGTCTAAGTTTTTTCAATGAGAAGTCAATAAGGATAATATTTAAAAGAAATTGGTCAAAATGGATAGAAAAATACCATAAAAATCATAAAAAATTAATATAAAATATAAAAAAACTAGTATTTGAATAAAAGTAAAAAAATTAAATTAAATTAAATTCTAAGTTTTAAATAATTGATATTTTTAATTAAGTTTCCATTAAAAAAATGGTTAAATATGTTTTTGATCCCTCAAATTTAAGTGAATTTTAGAATTAGTCTCACTTCGAAACTTTATACCAATTTAGTCATTAATCTTTAGAAATGTGTGAATTTAGTATTTTTTTATAAAATTTTGTTAAGTTTATTTGACATTTTAAACGCATTTTATGATAATATTTGAATTAACATTGAAACGAAAATGTGTCAAATGGTGTAAACAATTCAAATACTGTCATGAAATGCGCTTGAAACGTCAGATAAACTTAACAAAATTTGGTTTAAATAACTAAATTCACGCATTTTTAAAGATGAATGACTAAATTGGTCAAAAGTTTTGAAGATTGACTGGTTCCAAATTTCACTGTAACTTGAGGGACCAAAAACATATTTAACCTTTACAAAATTATTAAGCATCGACAATTTTAATTTTTTTCAATTAATGCGTTTTCTGTAAAAATATGCAAGTAACGATAATGCAAATAACAATCATGTTAGTTCACTTTGTGGTAAAATCAAATAACAAAATCTCAATTAAAAATACAAAAAAGGTTTAAATTCTCTATAAAATGAACCATTTAATAGAAAGTCAATTAAAGATATACAAATATAAATCTTAATTAAATCAAAGATTAATTAAAAATAAATCAAAACAAACGTGATTGGTAAAATAAATAGAAAAGAATAATATATATACAAAAGTTTAGTCAAAAAGAGAAGGTTGTGATAAACAATGTTTTAGTACGTGTCTCTAAGGGTAAAAGTTGGAAACGGAATTAACAAAGGAAGTACAAAACGTTTACCAATTCTTTGTATTTCACATTCAAATACTTAAAATTTAGATGTAAAGAGAAACATTTTTTCTTGATACATTAATGTTGATGTTAGGTATGAGAATTTTTAAGAGAACTTTGATTTTGTTTCTTCTTTTCATCTCTCTTAAAAAGTAACTTGAGAAGAACGACACTCAAAGGCTATGTTTTTTTTTCTTCTTCAAAGGTTATGTTATTTTATTTTTTTGGTTCAATCGATTGAACTTTTTATGTGAAACTCGTATTAAACAATTCATTCTAAAAAATTCTATCAAACTGAAAAAAAAAATGTGTATTTTTTTTTCAAGTCATATAAACTAAAACAACATATAAAATCAAAATTCAAACATTCCCGATCAAAAATTAATGTCTTTTAAGCTTAGAATTTTCATCAACCAAACTCAATTTTTCTGATAATTGTAAACACTTGATAAAAGCAAATTCCTAAAAACATATTCAAAAATATTTGTAACCAACCCTAGTCTTGCATTTATTGTGAAGTACTTGAAAGAAAATGTCAGCGAATGGAAACATGCATATACCTAAACATGGGGTGGTTTGTGGATTATTTTTGTTTGTATATATTTGTTAAAACATTGTAGTTTATTTTTTTTATTTTTAAAGATGAAAGATGAAAAAGACTACGTCTTAATTTAAAAATATTCATTAAACTTTATTTTCTTTCCACCTTCTTACAGCAATAAAAATGATAATAGTTTTTTCACATGTGTATAACAATTTTCTACTTTTTTTTTAGTCAATCGTAATAATAATTGTTGGATATAGATTTTGTTGTAATGTTAGTCTTATTTATATAAGAGTTTAATTTTGTTAGTTTGAAATTTAAATGTGAGTTTAAATTCTACATTCAATAAAAAAAAAATTGAACACCATATAATAATCAAGATTTATAAATTTATTGTCTTAAGTTTGGATTGAACTAATATCAATTTAAATATTATATCAAATAGAAGATAAAAAGAAACACAAATCTGAGTCTCAATAATTTTACAGGTTATTATCATTTCTAAAATTAATATCTTATTACATATTTTTAATATTTATAATAATAATTTAATATTTTAAATAACAATGTGATTTTTATATATTTTAAAAATATTGAATATGATTACTTAAGTTAGATCATCATTAATATGATTTCTTTAGTTTTTTTTTATTTGTATTATACAATAAATGGTTAAAAGGAGTGACCCATTATCACACTAATATTTTTAAAAATAATATAGTTTTCATTAACATCTCCATCCGAAAATAATTATTTTAAGATATTTAGATAATTGATAATAATTTATTTAATAAAAATTAATATATAGAACAAAATAAATATATCTATCCTTTAATCAACTAGTACGACACACTAATACATTAACTTGTACAACATATTCAATTTTAACATCTTGAATCATATCTTTCGACCATTTAGCCATGGTTAAATTAACAATTTCCTTAATATGATACACAATTGTTAAGTCTAACAATTAATTATTATATATATATATATATATATATATATATATATTGCATAATATTTTAAAAAGTCATTTTTTAAAATATTATATAATTTCTATTAGATGCACTTTTCTTCCATGTAGATAATTCATACAATACATTTTTCTCGAATACGTTAACATAATACACTCTTCACCATGTATAATATTTTTGTAACAATGTAAATGTTTTTGTAACATTATAAGCACAATAAAATAAAATATTAACAAATTTTTTTTAACCTATATATTGATTTAGAGAAAAGTACCATTAACCTAAAAGAGAAATGATGGAAAGATACCAATAAAAGATAATTAGGAGTTTCAATGGGTTGATGGGGCAAATGAAATGATGAACAATAAAGAAAGAGTTATAAAACAGTGAAAAGTGGATGGAGAATGAGAGTGTTTGGAAAAATAATACAACATGTATCACGAGGAGCACTAACTTATTATAAAATATAAAATTGTTTCCACACTAACATATAATATATATATATATATATATATATATATATATATATATATATATATTATCAATAAATATTTTTAGTTAGATTTAATAAAATTTAATATTATTTCATTTATTTTTTTTCTTTCATGAATATCTTTATGGATTTAGAAGTAAAATTTTAAATAAGAAAAATAATCATTATAAACTTTAACATTTATGATATTTCAAAGTTGATTACATAAAATTGTATTGAAAATAAAATTCATTAAAGTAATTTTTAATATATTTTAATTAATTATTCTACAAAATCTTAAAAAGAGAATATGGGAGATATCGTGGATAGCGTGCTTCTCTTTAAGGAACCAAGTACTACTTAATTTATGAAAAGTTGAGAGCAGCCATGTTTTAATTGTTCGGTACGGTTTCAAATTTTGTACAAATATTAATCTTTTGCATTTTTTGTTTTTATTTTTATATTGTTCCATTATTTCTCACTGTCTTTCGTTACATATCTGCACTATTTGAAGAAAAAAAAAACAAAACAAACAAACAAAAACAGAGCACCACTTATTTGAAAAGTCCAAAAAATTGCTAAAGAAAAAGCATATGATTAAAAACTACTCGCTGTATATAATAAAATTATTTAAAGAGACAATAATTCAGGTTGGTTTTAAAATAATAAGCAGCGTTTTTTCTGTCTAAGTCAATATAGGTCGAAATAATATTCTATTAAAAAAAGCTGCTAAATGGATTGTATGGAATATATTTAGAAAAAAAAAAACCACTTTAAAAAAGAAAATAAGAAAGGAAAATATAATTAATTTATCCACGAGTTACACATTAATTTATGCATAAATTAATTCATTATAATGGAAATAGATCAATTTCTCCCTTATATATGAATCATGTCAAAATGTACCGCACTTTTAACTAAATATTTAAACTTATATTGACAATCTCACTAATTGAATAACTAAAATGTCACCTTCTTTTAGAGACTGAAATGCAAAAAAATAATAAAATAAAATAAAATATTTAAAAATAGTAAACCGAAACTTATATTTTTCAAAGAGATGAAATATACTTCATTAAAATGAGGGTTTGATTTTATGCTTAAAAACACTTATAAACATAACTTCTTTACAAATTATAAAATATGTATTTAAAATAATTATTTTTTTATAAATTGAAAAAGAGAGAGTATAAATTGTCGTTAAGAAAATTAAACACTTTTCTTATAATAAAATATTATTTTCAAACACTACTTATTGATTTTCATCTTTTATATATATATATATATATATATATATATATATATATATATATATATATATATATATATATAATTCATAAAAAGAGGGTGAGTGATGTAAATTTATTTTAGCCTATAATATGTATATTTATATTAACTAGATTAACTAAATTTGTTTTTTTTTCAATCCAATTTAAAATAGATAAAATAAGATTGTCAATTTGATTATATTCAATGACAATAATGTGAACTGGATCACCTTGATCTAGAACCAGGTTAACTTATGTTAGTCTCGATCTGGTTCACTCAACTCGATCTTTAATGAGACTGATTCACCTCAATCTTTGACAAGGGCTGACTGAATTCAGTCATCGACCCGAACTAACTTGGTTAATATTTGATTGCACCTAATTTGATATAATCTTTTGGTTAGATCCAACTCAGTTCAACTATCGTCCTACGACCAACTCAACTTGACATTCGACTAAAACTAACTCTATTAAACTTTGGATCTAAATTGATTTGGTTCGATATTCTACTCAATCGTTGTGAATGCAAATTTGAAAACATGTCCATTTAAATAGACATAAAGTAATATTAGATTGAATTTCGTAATTTAAATATTTTGTCCACTCCTAAAAGAGAATACTGCAACCTTATTCTCATGAAAAATCTATAGACAAAAGTAGCAAATAATATTTAATGTGTTTCTATTAATCCATTATAGATAAACTTAAGATTCAATATGTTTTTAGTTTCTATATACTTTCATGTGATTCATGTATCAAATTTTAATACATTTTGATTTAAAACTTAAAAAGTGAATGGATATTTTTTCTTAACCCAACAACATTGAATTCGATTGATGTGTAAAAAACGTTTTAAAATAACGTTTGAGTTATTTGCATTGTTTTGACATGTTCTAACCTAAATGTCAGTTTAAAACACTATTTAATAAATTCAAAAAGTTAATATCATTAAATTAAACAAAATTATATTTATTAATTTTTAAAGTTTTAGAATCACAATATATCTATATTTAAAAGAGAAACAAATTATAATTTTACATATAAATATTTAATCTTAAATTTAATTATTAGATTAAATGAGTTTTCAAAAACCGTTTGTTTACTCCCTGCTACATTACCCCCTTGTTTCGTTTCTATTTTTTTTTTACTCTTACTTTATTTATTTGTTTTATTCTATTCCATTTATTTCATCCTTTCAATAGCCTAATTTCACCTAACCACATTAGTTTTTTTTTTTTTTTTTTGTGACTACCTTGTTATTGAGTTTGGACCAACCTTGTGTTCCTCCTTTGGCACCACTCATAAATTATATTTTTTATAAAAATATATTTTTAAAACTTAACAGTTACTAAATCAATACATTATCTTCAACT
>Ga0209589_1012975_pt1 | contig 11075 bp, 6 predicted proteins | sample CowpeawhiteBW_FD_187525 | JGI IMG/M metagenome (GOLD analysis project Ga0209589, IMG submission 187525) | Root nodule microbial communities of legume samples collected from California USA - Cow pea white BW (SPAdes) (version 2) | ecosystem: Host-associated > Plants > Roots > Nodule | place: USA...
AATAAAAAGAAAATATATATATATATATATATATATATATATATATATATATATATATATATATATATATAAAAATAAGATGATGCTTTCAAATCTTTCCGCTAATAATAAGTAACATATTTACCACCAATATTTATCAATAAAAATGATAATAATTAGACTAAAATTTGAACAAATTATATAATTTGTGTATGTGTTTACACATAGCAACATATTTAATTAACTTTTTATTTGAACTTTTGCACTAGCGCGTACACGGTTGAGTAGAGAAGCAAAATTCATGTTTTTGTTGTATAATATTGGTTTGGTTCACACAATATGTGATGTGTGATTTGGACTTGTCTAAGATAGGCTTAAAATGTCAAATTCCATTTTGTCATTTTCTTTCCACCCCTTCGTCTCTTACTCGTTGGTTCCTCTCCTTTGCCTTTTTATCTCTTTTTAAATACACCTCATTATCCATGCTTCTCCGTTTCTAGGTGCTCTCAATGCCATAACATTTTCCACAATCACTTCACCAACAAAACAAAACATAGGTTGGTTCACAACTTCACAAAGAAACCCCACTTTCCATCACCAACACAAATTTCCACGATGCCATATACTAATATCACACGTTATTATTTTGACCAAAACACAAGAACCTTCCCTCTCCAAGCATGCACTACACGCACCATTATTGACAAGAGGAAACTATTCTAAGCAAAATAAATAAAATTTTGTATAAATTATATCGTTCACAAAGAAATGTTTTTTAAAGCTTATATCACTTAATTGCGTATTTGTTCTAAAATTAAGTAATTTCAACATGCCCTTAGTATAACATTCAATTATTCATTATTAGTATACTATAATAATATTTGTATAATATACTATTGGGATTTAATAGTAGTTATATATAATATTACAAAATTATTAGGATTTTTAGGATTATTGAAGGTATAAGAAGTATAAGAGATATGTTGTAGGGAGAAATTTGTTATTTTATTTTATTTTATTTATGTACATAACAAAATAGGATAAAATATCATATTTAATCTTATTTTAGTATCTTAATCTTGCTTTCTCATATTTAAATAATAACTAAATATATTATATTTATATAAAAGATATTTCTAAAACTGAAAAATTTCTTAAAAACTAATTGAAATAAAAAATATTTTAAATGAATATTCTTGACAAATACATACATATGTATTATATTTGTATTAAAGTATATTATACAATATTTAATATTTAGTTCCAAAAAAAATGTTAACAAAAGGTATAGAAAATAAAATGATCCTCTAATACCTCATTTAGTAGGATTCACTCTACTAATTTAAAACATTACATAATTGATAAAAAGAATAAACTAGTATATAAGTATATCAAAAAGCATTTACAAATCCCTTGTGAGAAAAATCAAGCTTAAACTTTTTAAAGATAAATAATACTTAATCAACCTGGAAGATCTATACATTACAAAAATTATATACCTAAGTGATCACTAACCATCAATAAGCATATTGTTTTACAAATCTCTCATCTACATTATCCTTTGTTCACCTATAATATAGGATCATTGCAGACGGACAAACCACAACACAACACACAACAAGGTAAGTTAGTGTAATTATAACATCAGTTCTAGGCATAATTGATAAGTGTTAAGAATAAGTAAATTTTTCATTTGAAATTGACACTTGTCATGTACCAAATGGTGCTATTTGTGTATAAAACAAACCTCCTTAACTTAAGATACAAAGTGAGGTATTTAGAATTGGAGTTTTATGAATTATAATGATATTTTGAGGTTTGCAGTGAATATAAAACAAAATATCAAGTATGCAGCTGAGCCACAGTACTGGAGCTAAGCCATGGATGTAAAAAAGACATGATAACATATTTTGACTTTCTAGCTAAGTACAACAAATGGAGCTGAGCCTCATGAGAAAACCCTCTTTGCAAAAAAACTGGAGCTCAAATCCATGAGGCTGAGCAGCCAAGAAAATCCTTCTAAGAAAGAAAGGTCACATGGTGCGCACCAGGACAAGGGGCTGAGTTGAGAAGGAAACTCACTTATGAAGTAACCCCTATGGATGAGCACCAAAACTTGGGTTGAGCACTGCCCAAAATTTTCTATAAATAAAGACCTTGAGTCTTCATTAGAGGAAATTGAGTGGAAGCTCTAAGATATAATAATAGGATATAATAGGGTCTGAGACACAAGGGAGATGTGCTTAGTGTAAATCTTATGTGTAGATGCTACTAGAATTGCATTGTAATATTCTATGAGTAGTTGAACTCCCTCGTGTCTAGGTTTGATGTAACCAATTTTGATTCTATATACTTCTACTTCTTGGGTATTTATCTTTGCTTTTATTCAATTCTTGATGATTTGATTTATGCTTAATGATGATTTGATCACTCATCTTATTTCATTGGTTTGATTTGAGTTGGAAGACTGGTCTAAACTTGTGTGGATGAATTGATGACTTATACTATCTCACTGGTTTGGATTAAGTTGAAAGACTAATCTCAAACTAAGGTCAAATCAATTATCATACATGTACTTGTGCTTATTTAGTAGCCAAAGGGAATGCTGGAAGGGAGAGTCATGCACATTAAAGCAAAGATTCATTCTACCAGGAATTGAGGAATCACATTGGGTTTGAAATCCTTAGGTTCTATGTATCAGGGATGAACCTAGATCTACATTGAAAGAGTACTCCTAGGACATTGAATGAGTTGCATAGTAAGCAAGCAAGATTTGTATCAATTCATAGTCCTTACTTCAGTCAATATATTTATTAACTACTATCTATTTTTACTTGCACTCTTTATCAAAACCAAAAAACCCAAAAATAAAATTACCAACATACTTGCTAAATGCTTATGAATACGACACTTGTTGATACTACTACGTACCAGTACACTTGTTGGGAAATGGTTGTTGTGAAACAGTCAACAATAATCAATGTAATATCTCTCACCAAGAGGACATACTGCATCAGTCGTAGAATCATGTAAGTTTTAATTTCTTTTTTTAAGGGATACTACATTAGTTGAAATCGATGTAGTGTGTGATTCAAATATTATGAGACTGCCACCACATTTCTTTTTACATCATTTTTGCGATAACCGATATAAAATCTCATTATAGATTGCTCTATTTGTACTAGTGAACTCTTAATCATTTTCGAATAAAATAGTACAAATCTTTAACTACATCTCAACAATGAAACTATGTATTTTGTAACACTCAATACTGCTTGAAAAGCTATATTAAGCATTTTCACAATGCAGTTAAGCTGACTGAAACTATATGCTTAAACTTATTCAATTCTACTATTTAAATTTGATACAAACTTCTGGAATTGGTTTTTAAATGTTTTAAACTAAAAAAGTAAAAAACTGAAAAATGAACAATGATAGTCACATATGAAGATGTAGGACATGCTCGAATATGAGCATGGAATGGTTTGTTGAACAAATCAGTAATGCAAAACAGTTCTAAAAGACATCAATTGAATAAAGAAACTAGAATGAATTGAAATGATTGAGTAAAAACCCTAATTCAAAAATCTGAAAACTAATTAATAAACATAACTACCGTGAAATGACATTGTCATCCTAAATTGAATTAGCTACAAAATTAACACACTAAAACTTCAAACAAGTAACACGAATCATCACGAAAGCATTAGAATAAAAAAACACAGATCATTGACATCCAAATCACAAATAAAAATGAAGAACAAATAGAACAATAGTTTGAACTGAAACTAATCTTCATTAATTGAATTCAATTCATTGATTCTTTTCTACTATAATCAAAAGACATTTTAATTAGTTTATATGATTGTGCATCATATGAATTTTAGTTTGTTTCCAAATTGAATTCAGTATTGAGGTGAGTTATCAAGAATCAACAAATTTATTTCAATCGCCAAAGTTGAACATCAAAGGAAAGAGAAACGAGAGAAGAAGAATTGGTGAAAACAAGTGGAAACACCAATCTATTGCATATACACATGCTTACAACAATTATGTTCGGTGGAAATGAATGAAATCACACAGAGATTTAAGATTCTTGATGCCATAGTCTATTGGGCGATCAACAACTTCGAGAAAGCTCTAATTAAAGAGAGAAAAATGAAGAAAATGTGAGAGTTTATGTTCTCTCTGTGAAGTGTGGTTGTGAAGTTTCTTGGAATGAAGTGTATGTATGAATGAATCATTGTGTGGTTCATGGTGTTAACAGTTCAAATACTTCCCCCAACCCCTGTTACAACCTATTGCAAGTCATACTTTTTATTCCTAACTAACCGAACTACATTAACTAACTAAACCAGTCCTAACTAGTAACCTAGGTAGAAGGTCCTCCAATTGTAGTCACAGGTTGGTGCATGTCAAACTTATTGCCCATTGTGCCTTTTCAAGCTCTTTGACCTATTGTAGGAGGTAAGAAGGCCAGTTAGCTCAAAACAGCTCCAACTTAGCTTCCAAAGCCACTTTCTATGTGAAAGGCCCTTGTGGTATCTTTTGAATCTTCTTCGTCATGATACATTCATCTTAGTAACTTCTTTTAGGACAATAACAACTTTGGAACTTTAGCACACGAGCTCTCTTGATTACTAATCAAAGAAATAGAATTACAACCATAAAACTAAGACTTAACTACAAAATATAACTAGACTAGTTAACTAGGTAAGTGCAAATGAAAACTGGAGTTTGGATGCAACTTTTGATATTTTCTAAGCTCTTTTAAGTTCAGCATAAGAGTATTTCAGTGCTATCTAGCTTCTCCCATAATTGCCATAGCATTTAAAGCTCAAGTGCAAAAAGTCAACTATTGGTCAACTTTGATTGAAAAGTCGATTCTACATAATTTATCGGGATTCTTGCTTGTTTGCATGCATTTATTGCTTTCAATCATTAGTTTAGTGTTGACTTTGCATCTTTTAACTACATTAGTATCACCAAACCAAAGTTAGAACTATTTATGCTACTTAAACTACCTAATTAGACTAGACTAAGCAACTCACTGAGTTATACTTCACTTAAGAACTAACACAACACTAAACTTATTATTTACTTGTTCTAAACTAAGACTCAACACAACTATTTAAATGCACACAAAAACAATCTTAATCCATACTAGGCTATTTAAGCTAACTAAGAACAATAATATACTTTACACTAACCTATTATAACATATGAACTACTATTAAATCTATCTATTTAGGCTAGAATACTAGTTAACACACTAAAGCATCAATATCTAACTAAAATTCTAGAACTAAGTTATCCTATAGCTAATTCTAAAACCTACATTGAAAATGTACTAAAATAGCCTACTTAAGCTAAATTCATGAAACTAACCTAAAATGTTTATTAAATTAAATCTAGGCCAAGAACTAACAATTAACAACTTAAACTTACCCAAAAAAAAAATACAATTATTCAAGAAAAACTTCAAAGAAAAGGGGCTTATCATGGCTTCAATCAACTTTGTTTTCAACTCTATTTTCACTTAAGCAAAGATGTTTTCACTCAAGACAAAATAGCATTACAATCCAACTTTGCTTCTACCCTATTTTTTCTCAAACAAAAATGTTTTTGCTTAAGCTGTAACACCCCATTTAAATAATAACTTTAATTTAAATGAAATGTCACACAGATAGAAATTTAGAGACAGGTCCTGGAGTATGGACGTTACTCCTTACAATATCCAAAAAGCTAGGAGAAACTAAGGCACACCATGATGCCAGATACAACCAAGAATCCAAGGACTTAACGAAATTTAATAGAATACTAAAGAGCAAAGCGTACATGGGCCATAGCCCTAAAGAAAAGCCCAAAAGCAAAAGTCTATCCCAAGGCTAAGCAGTGGAACCATAACCTTCCTGTTGACCACGGGTGTTCCTCGCATCTGCTCACATCAACAAGTTGATGATTATCGCAAAAGAGAGTACCACACAACAGAACACACAACAATAATAAAAGGGTAAGCTAGAGCCGAAAATGGTTTTATCATGCAGTCAGATATACTTTCACAGTCAATTATACATACACCACCCAAGCATGTTAAGACTTTTCAAAACAATACACTAAGACTCGACTCGATTCGACTCATCCGGATACATATAACTTGGTCGGATTCAGCGGATGCTTACACTTGTGGTGGATACCTTTGCTCACCCCCGAGCTATATGTTACAAGTGTTACAATGAATCAATTTTCCCTCACCACAAGGTTAGCCCTTAATGAATTTCAGGCCTCCTGCTACTCTCACCAGGAGTCAGTCCGCTCTAGGTGAGACTAACTGACTCCTTAGAGTGTCAGGATGCAACCTTACCTTGAATCCTTACCTAGTTATACAGATGGGGCACCACCATGGACACCCACTAACAGGGGCCATGGGATTACGTCCCGACCACTGAAGCACGACCCTGAGAATCTCACCTAGAGATCCCAAAGAATTACGCACTGACACATACCAACATTCTTAATCAATCAAACAAGTTCAACATGCGTATACACATATATACATATACATCACATACAGTTTCTCATAATTCACCTTTTTCGTATTCCCAGCCAAACTATACCAACTCATTATTCTCGAACCATGAATATAGAACTCCGTCTCATATCATTATCATGCCACATTGATACCAACCCTTTCGTGTCTCATGTCGAACTCATGCCAAACTCATCATTTCAATTCCATGAATCACCTTATACATATATCATACTCACATCATGTAAAACTCATAAATCTCAATGTTACCATCTCATGCATATAAAATCACTCAATTCATAACTCATGAACCACATCCCTCATGCATAAACATTCAGAACATACTTTAGCACAATAACCCAGTCCTACATGTGTTATTCACCCAATTAACATAGAAGAAAACAGTACAGGGTGCATCCTCGCCCAACTCTCACTCAATCTGAGGATACTCGCTTAGACGAGAGGTTTCCCTCGCTCAGGCGGACTCCCCTCGCTCAGGCGAGAATTCGAGGAGTGGGAAGAGTGGCTCCCCGCGGGGTCTCGCTTAGGCGAGCCCTCCTCGCTTAAGCGAGAATGCATCTCGCTCAAAATGGGGACTCTTCGCTTAAGCGACCATCGCATAAGAATCTTGGGCGAATCCTGGGCGAAACCTCTGCTAGTCTCGCCTAGGCGAGACAAGCTCACTTGGGCGAGATTATTAGACTTCGCCACTGTCTGCACCTGCATCAGTTATATTTTATGCATATGCAATATTACCAACCCTTCCCCGCATTCACAGTAGCATACCAGTTCAAGAATCACGAAACACCAACCAGACAACAGACAAACACATGAAACAGAAAAGGGTTCTAGCTTCCCTTACCTGGAATAAGCTAGCACAGTACTCCGACACCAACCACGAAACACAGCAGCTCTAGGAAAAAGCTTAGAACTGGAAAATAGTGGAACAGATCTTAAGATTGGGTTCACTACGAAAACTCCAATTGATAACACTCGAGATTACACTAAGAAAGGGAGAATATGAGTTGAGGGGCAACTTACGTTGAGTAGAAACGAGCTTCGAGCGAACTGGTCCGAGACGGGAAAGCAAACCCTAGTAGAGTAACGGCTGCACCTCTTAGAACAAAGGGGCAGATTCTGAAAGTGAGTAAGAGGGTTAGGGTTAAGGCAGACTTAGGGTCTGTTTTTCCCTTTAGGCCAGCCCTTAGGCCCAACTCAAATGGGGCAGCCCTTTTTAAATTAGGGCAGAAAAAGTGGGCCTTACATAAGCAAGCTCTATAAATCAATCCTAGTTTCTACACAAAGTTAAACATTTGTTTTTTCTTCTTCTGGTCTCTTTAATTGATTGAAATAAATGTTTCTATAAATACAAAATGAATATTAATTGTTATATTTGATTGATTTTCATTTTTTTAAATGAGTTATATCATATAACAATGCTTACCAAGATTAATGGAATCTATATGTTTTATGAAAATGGTTGTTAAGACTAATAAGAACTATATGAAATTATGGTCACATATATGGAATAATATGCCAACTATTGTTTAATTTATGTATTAAGTATTGACACATATATGTTATAACAAAGATATTTATGCTTCCCTGATGATTTAAGTTACAAAGACTAAGATATCAAGTGATGACAAGCTAATGGGAAAGTTCTTACACACCGTAACATGTGTAGATGTGCAACTTGAATTGTAATAAACTTATCCTGATTTATTCTCTTGGATCCGGTTGTAAATCTTTGTCTTGTATATTGGATTAAATGTTAGTTTTTGGTAACACATCCATTTGTTGAGTATTTTTTATGTCTAATCCATGTGTAATTTATATGATTTTTGTTAGGGGTGGCAGTGAGCCCGCATAGGCCTGATCCACATAAATTTAAATAAAATAAAAAAATTACACTTGTTTATATTAATTACTTCTTTTATGGACTCTTGCATTAACGTTTCAAATTCTTGTATAACTGGAAAAGACAAGTATTATGTAATTTTTAATGTGCTAAAATTTAAATAATACATTGTGTATGTCATAGTATGAATATGATGAAAATGTGGAATTATCAATTTATCATCTAATTCTCCAAAGTCTTTATTTAATTTTGTGAACTTCTTAAAGTTTTTCAATTTTTAAACATTGAAAGTTTTATCATAAAAATTAAAAAAAAAAAAAGCCGGCCAGCCCGCGGGCCCGCGGGCCAAGTGTTATGTGGGGCGGGCCAATGTTTTCGACCCGCATAAAGTATGCGGTACGGGGCAGGCGAGCCCACGTTGTGCGGGTCTTATGTGGGCCAGGCCGGCCCGCATTGTCACCCCTAATTTTTGTATGTTTTTGTTGGATTGAAAATTTGATTATTTATCAATTCTTAAAATTGTTTTAGGCAAAGTATCCAATTTGATTTTCAAAATCTAAAGTTGTTGTGATTTACAAACCCAAAATTTATTGTGGTAACTCACTAGTGAGAAATTTCCTTTATATATAGAAACTATTGCAAGGGACTTCTACTTTTAAAAAATCATTTATAACTTCTCTTACATCGTGGTACATATATTTTAAGGAAATAATACAGTTTTACCCTTATTTAACCATTAGATATTATAAACAATATTTTGAACTATATAAAATCGGTATATCAACGTTATACCCAATACGAAAAACGTGTTACAATTTTATTCCAATACACTTTTTTTCTTTGAAGTAAACTCTCGAGTTAGTGCTTCCAATGACTTTGAATTTTTTATTCTCTTAAATTTTAAAAGTCCTTTCGACGTCTTTGATTGCGACAATATTTATCTAATTCTTTATTCTTTATATGTCACAAAAAAAGCTATTATGAATACATTAAGAAAGGAGAAAAATTAAATAATCACTTTTATAAAATTAAAAAATTAGTAAAATATTTTTTAGGATATTTTTATATACATTTTATTATTGATTAAATCTTATTAACAAAATAGAAAACTATTAGTAAAAGTGGTTAAAGAAAAAAAAGACTCATAAAATTTGATATTTTTTAATAGAATTGAATATATGAAAAGTACATTTAAAAATATGTTAACAAAAATATCATTATTTCTCAGTTCTAAGTATAACACTCGACCCCACCATAGAACAATGTCCAAGACAAGTTGAATGGTTAATGATTTTGTTTGAGTAGTTTAAATTTATTGCAAGTGCAAGGAAATTACCGTAATCGTTTTTCTCCTGCTCTTGCTCTAGTCCAAGAAACATACTTTACAAAGTTTTCCCAGTAATATTCCCCAATTGCTTTCTCTTTTCCATTACTTGACCACAAACTCCACAACTTTCTCTCTCCCCTCAACTCTATATAAGCCTTTCCTCACCCTTCTCTCTCTCATCACTCCACTTCTTCATTCCCTTCATCTTTTTTCTAATCTTATTCAATGGAGGAAAGTGTGGCACCAAAGAGGCCAAGAGAAGAGCCACAAGAGAATGAATTTGCACAAGATTGTGATGAGTCACTTGAGTCCTCAAAGAGGCACAAACCATACAATCACATACTCTCCCTCCTTGAATCAGAGGAAGATGACTCCACAGAAGACCTCTCTCCTCTCATCACTGCCCTCCAACAAGAAATCACAAACTTTTCCTCTGATTCGGACACCCTTTTGAGCCAACAAACAACCACCGGGAACAATTTGGAGGACTGTTCATCGTCCACCACTCAATGTTCTGGCGGCATCGTGGAGGAACACGACAAAGAAATGGTGATGAGACACCTTCTTCAGGCTTCTGATGATGAGCTCGGGATTCCAAACAAAGGGTGTGATGGGTTTCTCGATCTTGGGGAAGAAGATCGTTGCTTCAACGCTGGAGACATGCTTTCTTCTATTTGTGATGGGTTGTTGGAGTTTGAAGATGAAACTGCTAACTACTATGAACTCTTGCAGTCCCAACTCTTTCTCTAGTTTCTTTACATGGGGGGTTAGAAATTCGTGAAAAACATAAGTTTTTCATGGGCTTGAGATGAAATCCAAGGAAAAAATTTTAGAACTTGGGACAAAAGTTTTTGTTGTTTTTGTTTTCATCTTTAGATGCCTTCTTTTTGTAAATTAAGATGATGGGAGGCTTACGCGATGTTGGTTATTATACTATAAATGTCGATCTGTAGAAAAAGCAAGTAGGCTTATATTACACAATGTAATTAGCTAGTAATGATGATCTTTTAAAGTCTTTATATGCTAGATTTCTCTTCTCTTGATTTTTTAGGTTAATGAAATATGACTTCTTTTATGTTTTCTTTTACTTTTTAGAGGTTTTAAAATAAATCTTTTTCGATGATTTGGTTATGCTTAGGGATGTCAAAAAAATCCGTACTCGCAGGTATCCGCGGATAAAACCTGCAATGGGTAAGAAATGGATATTAAAAATGGATACCCGCTATCAGCGGGTATGGATATTTTTGATACCCCCATGTTAACGGGGCAGGTACGGGTATCATAGTATCCGTACCCGTGGATACCCGTACCCGCTAAACTTTACCTTATATATATATATATATATATATATATATATATATATATATATATATATATAT
>Ga0209589_1012977_pt1 | contig 11074 bp, 7 predicted proteins | sample CowpeawhiteBW_FD_187525 | JGI IMG/M metagenome (GOLD analysis project Ga0209589, IMG submission 187525) | Root nodule microbial communities of legume samples collected from California USA - Cow pea white BW (SPAdes) (version 2) | ecosystem: Host-associated > Plants > Roots > Nodule | place: USA...
CATGCACACAGATTAATGACATATCTTAAAGAGAGAACATAATGGAGTTTTAAAAAGAGAGATTTAGTTGAACAAGCTTTATGTGGTCAAATGAGAGATTTTATTTTATATTTCAGAAAGCTTTTAATTATATTTTATATTTACATCCCTTAGAATTATGTATGATACGAATTAAACTTTTCATTACGAAATTGTCACTAGAAAAATAATTATTTGTAACAACATTTTTTTTCTTACTTCCACTTCAAAATCCATTATAATAATATAATAATGTCTATTAAGATTTTGGATTAAACAAATAAAAACGAATATGATTAAAATAATATTATGGAGTTAGGTAGAGTTTGAAAATAACACCTTTTTGAGTCAAATAGATACCGTTTTGTTGACATCAAATAGAAGTGGTCAACGAAGCAGAGTGCCACAGCCACCGAAATTGCTACCCCTAATGCCTCAGAAGCCATCTGAACCAGATTTCACTGCTCTGAACAACTAGTTTTTTAAGAAAATTAAAAGAAATACTAAAGTTGTATCTTATATATATATATATACTTGTAATAGATGTAGTTATTGCTACATTATGCATTTTATGTAGAATAATCAGATCTTTATAGTTTCATATAAACATACATTTGACTTTTTTTCTTAGATTATACTGATAAAATTTGAATTCATTTATATTAATGTTGGTTGAATAGACCTTTAATATGTCTAATAATTTCACAATTAGACAACTTTCATTACTAATACATATATATATTCCTTTGGATCTTAACCTTAAAGGTCAAAGCAAAGTAGATCGTAACATTACATCTTAATCATTTGAAAAACATTTGAAATTATATTCATTGTCCTAATACATAACAAAAGCAACACTTATATATTAAAGTCCCAACAGTAAACTGTAATTAATAGTATAAATAAAAAAAATATTTCCTCAGTCATTTTCTTTTATGACAAATAAGTAGTTGATATTTTGAGGGTTAAATATGTTTTTGATCCTTCAACTTTCAGTGAAAATTAAAATTAGTCCCTTCTCGAAATTTTGATCCAATTTAGTCCCTCAACTTCAGAATTGCATGAATTTAGTCATTTCAATCAAATTTTGTTAAGTTTATTTAATGTTTCAAAACGTATTTCGTGATAGCATTTGAAATGTTACACTGTTTGACACATTTTAACTTCAATATTAGCTAATAAACTATCATGAAACATATTTGAAACGTCAAATAAACTTAACAAAATTTGGTTAAAAGGACTAAATCTACGCAATTTTGAAGTTGAGGGAGTAAATTGGGCCAAAATTTTGAAGAAGAACAAATTTCAATTTTCAGTGAAAGTTGAGGGAAAAAAACATATTTAACCCATATTTCGATAATATTTATACAATCTTGATTTCACAAAACAAAGTTCCAAAATTATTGTCATTACATACCTAAATTTCCAACTTGTACCTAGAAGACCGTAACTTATTAAATGTGTAATTGTATTATATCCTAAAAATTAAATATATAAGTCATAGAATATACTAACTTCATGACAACTTTCTCATTATATAGTTGACATTTGTTGCACTTAAAAGGCACTATTTTGATTTGTTCTCTTCTTACAGTAGTCACAAACAAAATAGCTTCAACCATCGTTCTCTAAATTAAATTTGAATAAGGTTCCACAGTTACAACATAGTTCCTATAAACAATCATATTTTCTGCATACACAGTTACAACATAGTTCCACAGTTACAACATAGTTAAAATCGTATTCACCGTATCAAATCACAAATACAATCATATTTTCTGCATACACACCTCCTTCATGTTATCTCAGAAATATATTTTACAACAACTTTGAACATAAACCTTTCCTCTCACTGTACTAGGTCGAAGCAATTGTTTGATTTTGATCCTGAATCAACTCATGTGAAGGTTTCTACAATTTAAGTATCTATTTTATTTGCCCCATCATTAACTTCAAGAACTAAATAAATAACTTTAAAAACATACTGAAACAGACTTTCCTTGAATTCTTTTATTTATGGCATAATCATCCATCAGCAATTTAAAACCGTGCCATGAATTAGACAACAAAACTAATCATGCAAGTGAGCATATTTACCTCCAGGTAAAGAATGGTATGTTGATACCAATCATGAACCACAACTCAAGAACTAAAATAAATCTGAAAAAGACATCTATAATATATGAGTGAGTGTAAATCTTATTTTATAAGTTGATTTTTTGAAGTTGAGTTAAACTTAAAATTCACTTCTTAACAATATTTAAAAAAATCCATTAGAAAATGTTAGGTTTAATGGGTTATCATTTAGAGAATGTGTTTTTGTATATAGGACATTGGTTTGTATTACATACATAAGATATTTGATATTATTTTTAATTCAAAAACTTAAGGCAATAGGTTTTATGATTTTATATAGTGTTTAATTTTGTTTTCTCTATCTAATGTGAGACTTTGACTCACACTTAAATTATTTCCAATCATTTTACCTCAAAGGTGAGTTCTTTTTTTCATGTGTTATATTCTCATCAAGTGTATGGTGACCCTTTTCTTTTGTTGTAGTTACGATTTAAGTCACTCGAACTATCGGTTATGATACTACTGGTGAATTATTTTTTCTGCTATTTTTCTCGTATGAATTGTTATTAGGAAATTGTAATTCTGTATATATAACATTAACATCGATGAAATGAGTTATAAAATAAGTAAAAAATTTCAAGATGTTACATAATTACATTGCAACCGTTTATGTTTTTTAAAAAGAAAAGTTACATTGTGATGGAATTGAATTTTTTGTTTTGTAAAATAATATATTTTAAATTAAATTATTTAATTAAAATATAAATTAAATTATTCAATAGAAAGTTGTAAGTCTTCAACCTTCATTTCATAATCACGTGTATGCCTTGACCACTTAATTCTAAGAAATATCTCCTAATGTGTTCTCTGAGTCGCATCATTAGATAGAGTTCACAGAAACTTCAAGTTAGTTTTATACGGGTTTAGTTGATTGGACAAAATTTGGTGTTGAGACATGTTAGCGTACAATCTTGACCAAAGTCCCAACCTATATTAAACCAAAGTCCCAGCCTCGTTTTCAATTATATTACAATAAAATAACTTATAAAGAAAACTACATATACGTAAATAAAACTACATTAACTATGACATCACGTTTTTTTTTTAAAGATGATTTTAATTATTACATTACATACAGATAGTTATTAGCTTACTATAGTTATTATACTTTAAAATGGTTCAGTTTAATACTTTTCATTATATTTCAATTAATGCTATTTGTATACCGGTGAGTTATTACTATGTAATAAAAATTAATACTATTTGTATATTGGTGAACTATAATTGTATAATAAAAATATGAATGAAATTGTTAATTAGATTAGTTTGTTCGCTGAATATAATTAACATCATTTTAATTTCTTTAATAAGTGTACTAAATATGATACTAAATTGATCCTCTTTAAAAAGAATAATAAATATACCAAATTAAACTTTTTAAGAATTTGATAACCAAATTAATCAAACTATAAAAAATTGGAGGAACCATGTCAGAACTATTTAGGCGGTCCCTTTCTTGGCGCTCCAATTTAAGTGAACCAAAACAGCATTAACGCGTTTTCAAGAATTATATTATTTTATTTAAAGAAACAACAAAATAGAAGATGGTTCATCACTACTTAAACGCTAGCAACACATCATTGACGTGGTTCTCAGAAACTTACAATGAAATAACTTATTTATATATATATATATATATATATATATATATATATATATATATATATATATATATATATATATATATATATATATATATATATATATATTTTATTTTTTTTTTTTTTTTTTTTTTTTTTATTTTTTTTATGAGAAGATGGTTTTAACTTTCACATCCTTTAATAATTATAAGTTAAAATAATAACGTACTAAAATATGTTATTTAAATAAAATATTAATGAGTTACAAAATGGGAGTAATTTTTTTTAAATGTTAACCAATCACTTAAATTAAAATTAAAATGTTAAAACAAAGTGTTTAGAAATATAAAGACAATCTATTTTTTCTTTTACACTGGCATGTGACCCGTGTATAAGGACGGTTTTTTTTTAAATAATATAATTATTATTGTAGTTTTTAAATAAATTTAAGAAATATTATCTAATTATTATAATTATTTATAATATATGAATATATTATGAAATTAAAAAGAAACAATTAATTATATTATTGTTTAATAATATATATTAAATTATTTTTATATGTAAACCTTTTATATTAGTGCATGATTATAGATTTAAAAAATTATTTGATATAATGTTTAAATAAATAAGACTTAATTACTTGTTTGATTTCTAATTTGACCGAATACTTTCAAGGCAATCCTTATTTAGCTTTTTTGTTTAAATTGAATTTCAATTTTAATTATTTTTAATTGAATCCTAATTTTTTCAAAAAATAACTCAATTATATCATTTTATAAAATAAAATTACAAATTAAGTTCAGTATTGCCTATTTTAATTGGATTATAGAAAATATAATTAACAACTAATAATATCAATACTAATAATATTAATGGATTATACAGATAATAATACTAATAAAAAAGAAAAAAAAAGTAATTGTAATATGATTTCACAATTAAAAAAAAGTATAACATATGTACAAAATAAAATTAAAATATAAATATATTGTGAAATATGAATGATGCCTTACAAAATAAATATAAAATAAATATAATATAAAGTTAATATCAAAATTTGTAAATAAAAACACATGTAGATATATCATAGGGTTAGGGTTTTCTTGAAATAAAAATTCAAACATACTCGGAACATGATTCCTTACAAAATAAAAACAACGTGAAACTAATAACAAAAAATAACCCGTAACACTACTACTAATAATGATAATAACACCAATATTACTAATAACACTTATATTAATATGAATTTAAATAATAATATATAACAACAATGATCCGGACAAAATAAAAAATAACATGAATTCAAATACTAATTGATATCAATAATAATAATAATAATAATAATAATAAGTAATTTTATTACTACTAATAATAAAAAAATAAAAATAATTAAAATGTAACGTAAAATAAAAATAAAAAGAAGTACAAAATAAAATAAAAATATAATAATAATAAAAATATTATGATAATAATAATACATGTTAATAATAATTATAGTTGATTATTATTATAATTATAATTGTTAATAATAAAATATATTTGGAATGATAATTTTGTAAATTGAGTAGAGTTGTCAAAACGAGTAACTCGACTTGACCCGTCATGGGTTGATCACTTAGTGAGTCAACCCAACCCGGTTCATTTATTAGTGAGTCAATTAAAAAAAATACAATTTTTTGTCAGTCAAAACTAAATTATAGTTCTAATTAAAATCTAAATAAACTTTCATGCAATCCAAATAAAAACCAAAATCACAAAAATACAAATGATCTATGTGTTGGCTAAAAAAAGAACAACTTAGTATGACCCAAATGCAAAACCAAACTTAACATAAAACACTTGTGTGACCCTTTATTTGTGGGTTGGTAAGCCAACTTGGCTCACTCCGGGTTCAACCTGAGTTCTAGGTGATCCAAATAAAAAATCAACTTATATTAAAATTTGTACAAAGATTTTAACTCAATCCAATCTAAATATGTAGTGAGCCAGGTTGGCATGTAGGTTCCGAATCATTTTAACATGTCTAAAATTAAGTATAAAAGTAGAGATATTTTTGTTATCAGTTATATTTTCGTAGATTAGTAAGAAAAGCAGGGATAGTTTATAAGTGATAATTTTGTAAATTATTAAAAAAGAGAGGGATATTTTTGTATGTGATATTTGTAAGTAGTGAGAAAAGCAAGGCTATTTTCGTCGGCCGAACACTAACACTCTTGAACCAAAACACAAACCCCACGAATCTTACTATAAATATGAGAGGGCAAGGAGGTAGAAATGTCTCCACGTTACAGAAGGTATAGAAATGTCTACAAACAAGGAAAAAAGGTGTTCAGAGGGCAAGGAGGTGAAGTATAGAACTCCTGATCTCAATCACCCACCTCCTCCTGACAACCGCGAAGAATCTGCTTCTTCTCCTCTTCCTCACAACTATGATAAGGTTTCACGCTTTTGTTATTCATCTCTCTAATATATCTAATGCATTCATCACTTCATTCATTTTCAATTATTTACATTTCAGCTTCTGGGGATTACTCATCAACCTACTGCCACTGCTGCTGCCGCCGCCGCGTCTAGGAAGCGTAAGATGGAAGAGAGGGAGAGTAGTGAGACTAACTCTCACTGGATCAAAGCATTGTTGAAGAAGGTGATCACTTATATCAAACCCAATCCCAAGAAGAAGGAGGTGAAGTATAGAATTCCTGATCTCAATCTCCCTCCTCCTCCTGACAATTCCCAAGAATCTTCTTCTTCTCTTTCGCCCAATTACGATAAGGTTCCGCTCTGTAAACATATTCATTTTCAATCACTTATATTCCACTCATTAACTCAAACTAATCTAGTTATATCAACTTCAGCTTTTGGGTATTCTCATGAACCTACTGCTGCTGCCGCCTCTAGGAGGCTTGAAATGGAAGAGAGTGAGACTAACTCTCATTGGATCAAAGTATTCCTGAATATGCTCATGAATTATATCAAACCCAATCCCAACGAGAAGAAGAAGAAGAAGGATGACCCTGCATAATAACTGCAACCCTGTTTCTAAAACTCTTCCACAACATGGAAGAAGAGTATACATGTTTCAGTGTTGGTTCCCTTGTTTTGTTTTGGTTGTGCGGTTTTTCTGTTGTCTCACTTATGGTGATCATGTTCAACCGTTGTGTGTCGTAAAAAAGCCAGTACTTTTATGTCTCTTTTTGCATAACGTTTGTAAGTTTTGTTTGAATGTTGTAAAAAAATATATTAAATAAAAAGTCAACCTTGTTTAATGTGTAAATAGAAAGTATCACTATCTCGTCTTATTTTATTTAATAATTAAGTTGCAATTGATAAAAACAAAATTTATAGTTAAATTTATGAGAATTTGTTTACACCATTGATAAAAAACTTATAATTATTTTTATTGTATGCACTTTTATAAATTAAAAAAAAAAACTATTATCATAAAGAATAAAAAAGTAGTAGATTTACTCACATGCATAATATGGAATAAAATAATTAAAATGAGTCAACACAATCATTTACTCATAAGTATTCTGGGAAACATTTCACTATTCTGAACAACTAGTTTTTTAAGAAAATTTTCAGCAAAATTTGTTGTGATTTCCCTTCTGTGCGTATTCAACATGCGTGTCTTTTGCAACTGTGCCAGCATAAGTTATCAGCAAGTGGTGTTTATGCTTTCCTAAATACGACAACATTATGTGCACATAAGAGTTTGTAAAAGGAAAATATTGGGTGAACCATTTCAAAACATACTTTCACTACCTACCACACTTCAACTCTTTTTACGTCCTTATAGTCAAGAGTATAGTCATTGAATCATGACATTCATTTTAAGTCTAAAATTTCCATTTTCATTGAGCACATTGTGTACATGTTGAATGTGTAAGGGTGATGAGTACTCTACCTTCTTATAGTACATTATTTTTAAAAATTTTCAGGCAGGGATTCACCTAAGTTAAACTTTTTCCTCTCTGATAATTAATGCATCATTATATTTTAGCTTTGCCATCTTCTTTGTTAATTCTCCTTATACTCTTGAAAGCATTACACACAAAAAAAATGAATAGATGATATAAGAACTAATAATGTAAAAGGCATAAATGTATGAATGCAACCTAACACACATGGTAGGGTTACGGCATAAATATTTTCAAACTTTCAAAAGGCAACAAGAAAAGTTTATTTTATACTGAACTTGTAAACGTATACATTATAGTTTTAATGTAATACAATATTTTACTAAAAAACAGTTGTAAAATGAATATTTTTGAAAATTAGTAATGTTTAGGAGGTATTTATCTTTTATATAAAAGCACATGCACACATATTAATGGCATACCTTAAAATGTCCTGATTTGACTGTATTTTGGCTCATCTATCACTTATTAATTGATGCACATTTATATTTACAACAGTTAGAATTATAAAAACTTTTCACAAAACCGTTAGAATTATATGTATGTATGCAAAATAAAGAGACCCAGATTTTGCTACGAAAATGAAAGGAAACAAAAACTTATTTTAAAACAAAATTTGAGCTTCTAGAAGGAAATTGAAAAGAACACATGTGCCTTTATTTTAATTTATATAACCTGCGCCAACAGAGACATCGCAAGCAAAAATAATTTCTATAAAAATATTAGAGTTAGTTTAAAGTTATAAAATTAACTGAAAGTTATAAAATGAGAGTAAAAAATTTATAAAATATTAAGCGTTCACTTAAATTTAAATGTTTATATTTTTTAAATAAAGACGGTAAAGTCTTCTTTTTCTTGCTACCTTAAGATTTAGGGCTTGACCTTTTAATGGGCCTAAGATCAACCCACCAGGCTTCAGAATCCTAAGCTGCCCTTTCAGTTCCCGTTTCTGCTTGCACTTGGAAAACAGCTCACTCTCAACTCTTTTCTTCGTTACAGAGCTCTGCTAGGGTTTGGACTTCCCTCCTCCTTCCAAGTTAGCTGATCAACCTTTTCCATTCCTCTATTCCACCTCTTGAATATGCTCGTGGAGCTGCTGTGCTCAGCTGTTGGGTGTCGGAAACTCTTTTTCTAGCTATATCCAGGTAAGGGAAGCTAGGGTCCATTTGTCTAGATCGTTTTTCTGCTTATCCTATTGCTATTGTATGATTATGTGGATTATATGCTACTGTGATGTGATAAGAATGTCGTTTGGCTTTTGGGTGTGGTGTATGTGTGACTGTTGTATGAAGAAAACAGTGGCAGGCACTGGTTTTCTCGCCCAAGCGAGCATGCCTCGCCTAGGCGAGACTAGCAGAGGCTCGCCCAAGCTTCCTATGCGAGCAGTCGCCCAGGCGACTAGTCTGCATTTTTGAGCGAGGCGTATCTCGCTTAGGCGAGAGGGGATTCGCTTGAGCGAGAATCCGCAGGAGCCACTGTTTCACTGCCTGCGCTCTCGCCTAGGCGAGAAGGGACTCGCCTGAGCGAGGTTTTCTAGCCTGAGCGAGGCTGGGGCAAGTTTTGTGCTCTAACGTGAATGGCCAATGATGTGATAGTTTGTTTGAATGACTTGTATGTTTTCCTAGAAAAGGTTGAGGGATGATGCCTTGATTATGTATGAGGGTGAGATGTATATAATATGTTGCTTCATGGTGTTTGAATTGGAAAGCATGAGTTGGATGATGGGTTGTTATGCATGATATTGGTATTATGGAAACTTTCTGATTGGTTGGTGAATCATGTACAAAGTGTTAGCAGGGCGTAATTCCATGACTCTTGTAGCGAAAGCTCATGGTGGCGCCTCATCCGTCGAACGTAATTCCATGGACCCTCCTAATGGGAGTCCTTGGTGGTGCCTTACCTATTGGACTTAATTCCATGAACCTCGTGGTGAAAGTTCATGGTGGTGCCTTAACATAAGGACGTAATTCAACGCGAATATCGTGGTGGTGCCTCAAGGCCAAGACGTAATTCCGCGAAGGCCACGTGGTGGTGCCTCTTGTAAGGGTGTAATTCCGCGAAGGCCCCGTGGTGACGCCTCACTGCTAGGACGTAATTCCACTGCTTGGTGGTGGTGCCTCAGTTACGTATCTGGATAGTCAAGTTTTGGTGTCTCATATGTTTCGGTACCTCTGGTGTGGATGCTTGTTATTTATGCTTGGCTTTGAGATTACATGTTGATTGTTATAATATGAGATTCCTTTACACTAGCTTACCCTTTTGCTTGCTTGAATGTTGTGTGTGGTCTTCTCTATTGCAATGATCATCAATTTTATTGATGTGAGCAGAGGTGAGAACCCTTGGCAGTGGTATTGATAATAGGGATGTTGCAGCTTGATGGATTGGACGAGTATTGGGCCTACTGTGGGGCCCATCACTGAAGGATTTGCTTAGTTATGATTCTCTTGTCCGTACAAGACCTAGTCTAGTTATTTGCTTTTCCAGTGTACTTTGTTTAGGCCGTGTGGAGCCCCTTTTATGTAATCTGGGAAATGCTTGGCGTACTGTATGTCTGCATACTCCAAACCCCGTACTCTGATTATTCATGTATGTGACGTTTTATCAATTTGAGGTTATCCATTTTTTGGGATATTACAAAGACAATGTAAGTTTTCTCTTATATTTGATTAACAAATATGTATAATAATAAAATAATTAAATTAAGCTATTTAATTAAAATATAAATGAAATAATTTAATCAAAATAGATGCTCAATTATTTTGGGAAACGTACCACGGCTCGGCCCGAATAACCCTTTCGGTATCTGTATAAATAAATAGAGTTCCTTCGTGGGTTATGTTACAGAAGGAACAACTACAGCTTTTGGGGATTGCTCATGAACCTACTGCTGCTCCTGCCGCCTCTATGAAGCCTAAGGTTCTGTTTTTTTTTTTAGAGGAAGGGTCAGAAGGAGAGGGAGAGGAAGAGATGGGAAGGATTAGAGGGTGAAGTTGATGTTATTCTTTTTAAGGGATTAGGAGGTGAATTTAGAGTAAATTAGAGAGTGAAATTTGTGAAAGTTTGTGATTGAATTTAGTGATGTGACATATTAAAAAAATTAATAGATAAAAAAATAAGATTACCAAAATATCCCTAATGTTAAAAGTAATATAAAATGCTATATAAATCATTTAGAATAATTTATTTAATTTCTATTAATTGTGTATGAATATATTTATAAAAAAATGAATAATCAAATTTATTTGGTATGAAATTAAATTTAACATTTATCAATTTAATATTTACATATGAAAAATAATTTATTTATGTTATATATATTTTTTGTTTTTAAGTCTTTGAAATATAATTTTTTTTGTTTATTTGATATGAACATATTTTTTTAATTTGATTATGTTTGTTAATAATATAGGTAAC
>Ga0209589_1012980_pt1 | contig 11073 bp, 4 predicted proteins | sample CowpeawhiteBW_FD_187525 | JGI IMG/M metagenome (GOLD analysis project Ga0209589, IMG submission 187525) | Root nodule microbial communities of legume samples collected from California USA - Cow pea white BW (SPAdes) (version 2) | ecosystem: Host-associated > Plants > Roots > Nodule | place: USA...
ATTAGTTTTGTTTTCTTCTTATTGTTATTCTTAATAAGTAAAAACATGATAAAATATATTTTTTACTGTTTAAACTACATCATAATAAAATATGAAACATTAGTAAAAATAGAATATTTTCTAATTGTTTTATTTAAAATAAATAATACAGTTTATTAGAAAATAGGGATGTTACACAATCCATGATGTGGTTAAGCATAATTAATAACCTATAAATGCGTATGGACCCCAACAATTAAAGGTACGCATTCATTACTCCCCTAATTACGAGATTTGACTTTATGAGAGTTTTTGTTGACTTGAGTAGCAGGGTCTCTTCTGCAGGTAACCCCTCTCGGGTCCAAACCAGTTCACACCGAGATATCCACAGACGACATATACTAGCCGGGAGGAAGCCTACTGAGGAGATTGCAGATTGGGGTAAGGTAACATTTGTGTCTGACATATCTTTGTTCTCCGCAGGAACAGATGTAATTATCATTTCAAATTAAATAATTTAGATAAATTATTCTTCTTATTAGAGCTATCAAAATGGGTAATCCGACCCGGCCTGGTCCAGCTCGATTCATCATGGATTGGTCACTTAATGAGCTAACCCAACCCGACTCACTTATTAGCGAGCCAAAAAGATTCAAACCCGACTGACCCACCACAAGTTGGTGGGTTAAACGAGTTGACTCACTCTCACTTAATTAAAAAATATATTTTTTTCAATCTTAAAAGAACTAAATTATAATTATGATTAAAATCTAAATAAACTTCAATAGAATCCAAATACAATCCAAAAGGATGTTAAACTCCAACTACAAACCAAAATCACAAAAATATTAATGTGTTGGCTAAAAAACAATCTAATCTGACCCAAATGCAAAGTCCAATATGATAAAAAATACTTATGTAACCCTCTATTTGCAAGCTAGTGAGCCAACTCAACTCATCACGAATACAATCTGAATAAACTGATTCTAGGTAGACCGGATAAAAAATCAACTTGTATTAAAATTTGTACAAAATTTTTAAATTAATCCAATCGAAACCTACGATGAATCAAATTGACTCACCAATTTCAATTTATTTTTTGACATCTCTTCTTATTCAACAAATTTAAAAATCAGATTACACTACTTTTTAAGATATCGAAGAAAAAAATATGATTGGTCCCTTCCAGTTTCGAAGATGGAAATTTACTAATACAATGTTTACAATGATTTGCTCCAGTTTTTTTAATATTTTATGAAGAGTGTTTTGGTATTTGGATAAGAAAGTTGTGGTTGGCCACACTACACGTTTTTGAGATTTCAATAAAATAACTAACCAAAGTATAGAATGGACCCTCCATAACACCGAGAGACAGATTTCATTGATTTAATTTGTCTTTCAGTTTATTAATTTCTTGATATTTGTGCTATCTTTCATAGCTTCTTAATTTTTCGTGTTTCATCTTTTATATTTTATTCAAGTCCCAAATAAATTAATTTCACCTTAAACATGTTTGATGTTGTATAAATATAATATAACAAAAGTTTCATCCATCACTTTTATAGCAAATTACTACTTAATATCATCAATGCTTTCTGGATATGATATTTTTTTCTTTTGAAAATAACTCTTATAAGTAAAAGATAATAAAGTTCAAGTGAACTAAAAATCATAAACCATAAACAATAAAATTTCAGAAAGAACCATTAACAAAGTTTTGAAAAATAAAATTCTTTACAAAAATAAATAATACAAATTTTCAGTAAAAAAAATTATCGAATAATGACTAATTTTAATAACGGAAAGTAATTAGTCATGTAACCAATTTATATATTAATTTATAAATTAAAATAAATAATAACTAGAGTAATTTAAAAAAATTATAATTAATTTCTAAATTAATAATAAAAATAATTTTTATCATAAATTAATCACTAACATTAGTCAGTAAGATTTTGACAGTAAAATGAAATTAAATTAATTTTTAATTAAAAAATTAGTATTTAAATTGATCTTCAAATATATTTTGATCATTAAAATTAATTATTATTTAAAAATTTTCAATGTACTTTGTAAAATACAAAGATGAGAAATAAATACCGGTCGTACTTAATAATATGATTGGACTTAGAAATATTGTTTTCAGGATCTAACCATGTATTTGCATGTTTACTTCCTTAAGTACTGAAAATAAGTTTTTCTGTTGAATTTGTGGAGTGAAAACCATGGAATAACAATGTGTTTCAGAAAGTTCTAAATTCAAAGAAGGCAATACCTAAATTTTATGAAACTTTAAAGGGAATGTTCTTGAAACTCAAAGTTAAACTAAGCCAGACACCGGCCAGAGTTTCGTTTTAGTTAGAACAAACTAAAATATTTCATGTTTTTTCATGAAAACAAACCATTGAATTTCAGTAAAATTTTCTTTTTGAATGAAACTAAAACAAAGCTTGTAGAACTTTCCTTTCCAATGATACATTATTTTTCCTTAATGTCTAATCAAATAAATTAATTCCTCTTTCTCATTCGAACTGAACTATATTTTTTTCATGAAACCAAACTATTGAATTTCGATAAAAATTTACTTTAAATAAAACTAGAATAAAGTTTATAGAACTTTCCAAGGAATCATTAATTTCTGTAAATGAAACCAGAGCAAAACTTATATAACTGTCAAACGAAGCATTAATTGGTTTTCTCCTTAATGTGTCATCAAATTAATTATTTTCTCTTTCTCATTAAAAGTAAATAATTTTTAAACAAAAGTGGAAGTTATTTCAATTCAATTATTTTCTCTTTCTCATTAAAAGTAATATAATTTAAAAAAAATGTGGAAGTTATTTCAGTCAAATTAATAAAAAAGTAAAATATTTATTACTATCACTTTAAATATATTATTAATCTTGTTCTTATAAAACTGACTATACCTTGTAAAGAATAATTCTGACTTTTTACACACTTTAAGTTACAACTTGACATATTTTAGGCAGAATGTTTTAGATACCGATCTTTTTAAAATTAATAAAGGAGATGTCCTTGCAAAAAATATTACAACAACATTACAACACTCAAATTAATTAAGTGTAAAAAATATTAAATACAATAATAAGAAATGTAAATGTTATTTATATCATGAATTTTTATCTAGATGAATTTGTTCACTTGACTAATTTTGATTAATTTTGTCTAATTCTCTGTTAATATGTTTTAATATTAGGCAACACTTTTTAGCATAGGAAAGAGAATAATTATTTGTCCGTCCTTTCAAATTCCAAATAAGGCTATACACTAATCCAATGCTTATAACGATTTCCTCAAGTTCTTTGTCATTTTTCACGAAACAGATATGGGATAGCAAAGTTGTGCTTGTCCACACAACAAGCGTAGGTAATGTTTCTGAGATTTCGATGTAGTTTTTCTTTTACCCACTATGGGTAAGGTAGTTTAAATTGGATCCCTAGATACCATTTTAAAATTGCGTGGTCCACATTTCAAGATGTTTAAAGAGTTTTCTAGAAAATTATAACGACAAGTTAAATTTTAAATTGTGAACGTTAGATACATACAACTTCATCCTATAACACTTATTAAAGAAAATACTGTTTTCGGAATTTTCTTTCTATTAAATAATGAATAATGCATTGTTATGATTACATTATTGGTCATTTTAAGTGCTTTGTTCTTTTACCTTTTTTGGCGTGTATCTGCCAGTGAATAGGAAAAAGCTGTAAATCACGGGATACTGTGTGGGTAGGCACCCCCACATGGGTGATTTTGACGTGTGATCGGCGACTAGTACTGGACATTATTTCATTCTAATGTGGAAAACGTGAAATGTCCCTTGCCCATGCACCGTACAGTCGCATCGTTCTTTAAAATGAGTGAAACACAACCTGTGACTTCACATTCATAAGCAAAATGCGAAGCATGTTAATGTTGTTGGGACTATGCGTCCTAGTGTTGTCCCCATTTCCAGTTGCATTATCGGAGCGGTGCCACCCAGAGGACAAGAAGGTGCTGCTCCGGTTCAAAAAGGAACTCAACAACCCTTACTTCCTAGCCTCTTGGGACCCAAAAGAAGATTGCTGCGACTGGTACTGTGTCAAGTGTGACGACAGAAATAACCGTATCTACGAGGTTTTTCTAATATCCTCGTATCCAGACCCCAATGTCACCGGCAAAATACCACCCTCTGTGGGTGACCTCCCTTACCTCGAGTACCTTACCTTCCACAAGCTCCCCAACCTCGTCGGCCCAATTCCGCCCACCATCACCAAACTCACCAAACTCAAAAGTCTCGAAATCACCAACAGTGGTCTCACAGGCCCAATACCCGAATTTCTGGCCCAGATTAAAACCCTGGAGGTGATCTCACTTTCCTTCAACAGTCTCTCGGGCTCCATTCCCAGCTCACTCTCCCAACTGCCTAATCTCGCATCTCTACAGCTGGACAGGAACAAATTGACGGGCCCAATCCCGGCGTCTTTCGGGTCCTTCAAGAAGCCCGGGCCTGATCTCAAACTGTCTCACAACCAACTCTCTGGGCCCCTTCCCCCTTCCTTGGGCAACCTAGACCCAGACAACATAGACTTGTCAAGGAACAAACTTGTAGGCGATGCTTCATTTCTTTTCGGGAGCAAGAAAAAGACTCAGGTACTTGACCTTTCCAGGAACGCCTTCTCCTTTGATCTCTCTCCTGTGACGTTTCCTAAGAAAAGCTTGATTTGGTTGGATATCAATCACAATAAGATTTATGGGAACCTTCCAGTGGCGTTGACGAAAGTGGAAAATTTGCAGCAGTTGAACGTGAGTTATAATCCTGGGTTGAAGGGCCAAATACCGCAGGGTGGGGAATTGCATAGATTCGATAAATATGCTTTCTTTCACACTAAGTTGTGTGGTTCTCCACTTCCGCCCTGCACCAAATAGATTAACAGATACAATAAGCATTCTATTTTCCCACTAAGTTGTGTGTCTCTCTACTTCCGCTCTGCACCAATAAGATTACGTAAGGGAATCCTTCCAGTTTGAATCAAATAAGTTTTATATTTTCGCACTCTGATTTCAAGTTTATCAAGTTTATCAGCTTTTCAGAATATACAACGTTTCTCGCTGTAACTTTATTCGTCTCAGTTATTTGGTCTTCAATATAAATGATATTTATAGTTATAATCAATAGTTTTATAGAAAAGTTTGTTTTAACCGTATAGAAAGACTTATCTGCACTCGTGACTATTATCCGTAAATAAAGAAAGAGTGCCGATGCTTATAACGAGTAACCATCATAGACCTTGTTTTGAGAGGACAATATAATTCTTATCACTTTAAAGAGAGCATCTCTTGTTAAAGAAACTGTTGTCTTTAAGTTAATTATTTTTTTACTTGGCCGAAAAGCAAGTCAAATTGTACTAGTTCACATTTTTTAACCATTCATGATGAGTTAACATTATTTACGTCGTGCCAAGCTAAGTAATTTAACACTTTAACATGGCAAGTAAAGTAATATCTCAATTTTAACAACTTAAAACTAATAAAAATAGAAAGTTTCATCATAGTTCCAAAACAGATAATTCAATGTACACAATATATTAATACAGTCTTACAAAAGATATGACTATAAAAATATATCACACTTAAACTAAACTAATAAACTCTATACTTAAATTGACCACTGCTAAAGCTTCCACTAGAAACCTCCTCCTCAATACTAAAACGATGGTTCTTCATCCTCCAGAAGTGCCTTTGATACTGCAACCACATTTGCTCCCACCGAATAGGTGATTATCGCAAAAGAAAAACATACAACACGAGACAAACACACAGAAAGCAAGGGTAAGCTAATATGATAAGAAAAATCATGCAATTCAATTTGTTCCTGTAGAGAACAAACAAGATGAGTTAGACACAAGTGTCACCTTACCATGTAGTCCACTATCTCTTCAGTTGGCCTCTCCCCGGTTGATACATATCAGCTTGAACCCAGGAGGGGTTACCTATAGAAGAGTCTCCGAAGCTCAAGTAAGTCAAAGCTCTTAGAGAATCAAATCAGTGATTAATGAATGTGTACCTTTAATTCGTGGGGTCCATGCGTATTTATAGAGCATTAATGATGCCTGGTTATCCAATGGGCCGAGCCTTGGCTTGGGCCCTAGCCTGGGCTATGAGTGGGCCTGGGCCCTAACCCAGGCCCTTAAGGCCTATCGAACGCGGGGGCTTCCATTTTACTAAGTTTTCGAGAGCGGTCAGATCCGTTTACTTCTTGGCTTGTCAGATGTTGTCCTTGGCCGGGTACTATCCGTGTTGGCCATTTTGTTGTTACTTTGACCTTTGTTCAGTTAAGTTCGAGATCATGGCGGCCCAAGTCGTGTACTTGGGTTGTCTCTGGCATATTCATGAGGGTTATCATTTATACGGTTAAAATGATCAGGTCCGGTATAAGTTAGACTGACTTGGCCTAGGTTGAATACTTGGTTGCCTTGGATGCTCTATCTACACATAGAAACATCACAAGAACGATTAGGACATACCGTTATGATCATTGATCAACAGAGACTCATATTGATGATTAAAACGTCGCATGCAAGCGAAAAAGAGCTTGCATGCAACAGAAAACAGAAAAAGACTAAAAAAGAGAGCAGAAACTCAACTTACACGAACGAAGAAACTGATTGGTCCAATTTGAAGAGCTCACCGAGAGGATCAATACTATGGTCTCGATTCTTCAATCAGACTACCAGAGAGATAAAACCTCTAGAGAGAAGTCAGAGAACTCTAGAAAAGTGGTTTCTAGAGAGATGGTGTGTTTTAAAATAATGAAACTCGTTTATAATAATTCTATTTATACTAAAACCTTTTAATATTAAAATAATCGAGTCTCACTATTTTTAAACCACTATCACTTTTAAAACGTCATTTTCTAGGGTCTTACATTCTCCCTAACAAGAAAAATTTTCGTCCCCGAAAATTCACTCGCCAGATAGAAAGAAAACCATGCTCTCCTCATGTTCTCTACAACAACCACCTAGACATGACTGACTTAACGATTGCAACACCTAAACTTACTGAAAACTCTGCCTCTGTGCTAAGCGATATATGATTAACAGTGTAGATTGGATTAGTCACTAAAGCAACTCTCCACCTTCCACCTTAAAACTTGAATGATCCTTTTCACCTAACCAACCCACTTATGTTTGATATGCTTACTCACCTTCCATATGCTCTCCACTATTTCTAGTAGGTTTTTTCCAAAATTTAAAGATTTGCAACCGATCTCAACCCTAAACGTGATTGTTATCACTTCTCATTATCTAGTTTCTTCCTTGAGGTACCACTCATATGACTTGATCACACACAACTTCATAACATTCTTGACCACCCTATCCACCACCATCAACATGACATTATGCTTCTCATACTAACTTTGACCAGAGCAGCAAAGTCTATAACAATGTTATCCCACTTCCAGACTAGACCCTTCACTTGTGGCAACAACGACACCAAATTCTGACACTTCCTCAGCATTTATTAAACCACTAATCTGCAACCATCCCTCCACCAATTATTTCCCTTCATTATTGAACCAACCATTACAATTCTCTTTCTGCTTAAAACATATACCAATACTTTTCCACTTCTAAGGTGATAGCACAACTCAAAACCATAGCTCAATCATCTCTCTCATTTCCTATCCATCTCCCTCTATGCAACTCCATACTTCTAGCTGTTGATGTCACTAAACATCTTTAACAAATCTTCATAACACTGACACCTCTGTTGTTTTAGAGAACTCATTACCACATCAACCACCGGGTCATGAGTAAGATATTTCCCCGTCTCTTGTATTCCTACTATTGATAAGTATATCCCACCATTATTCCGCTGTGTCACTCTGATCAACAACCATTTTCACCTCTAATGTGTTTAGCCACAATAGACTGCAAAGAATAATCAATCATTGAAGCGCTGATCATGTTTTTCTTCAACGTCTTGACGACTCCCTTCACATTTGAGAAACTTGTCACGAAACCTTGATAACAACTTGCTTGAAAAACCTTACTTAAAGTCACTCTTAGAACTTCCCTTCCTTTAACATGTTTCCCCACTCATCTTAACCACTTCTGGTCGTAGATCTTAACATATAATTACTTCTTTTTCCAAACTTTGTTAGACTGGATTACTCACGATGACACTCTACGACTAAACCATTACTTTTCTAAGGACTCCTCTACCTGTTGTCTTGACTCCACACTTTTAGTAACATCATCCAATGTAAAACTATTGACACTGGTTATGTTTCAGATATCAATGCAATAATGAATCCCACCGCTTGTCGGTGATTGTTCTAACATCTTCTTCATAACATAACTAAAATTGCTTCACCACTGAGATCCCTTGCATATGTTCTTCGCGGGCCTTTACTAGATAAACACTCATATCGGTAACATTTTGTCTTCACTTTTCAACTTGTTTCATACTTGATGTACAATCATTTACTCACCTTCTTGAAACAACGAACATCATTTCCTATGATATCACATTCCACCCGAATGAGCTTGGAAATCAACCAAGTCACCCTTGAGATTTATGCTTTCGACCAAACCTTGTAAAGTAAGTAATTCAAGTTGACTCTGAATTTGAATCCTTTGATCACCCCGAAACATACCACACATCCAAGAAATCTTCACTTGTCCACTATAAAAGAAAAACTATCAACTCAAACTCCAACTCCTCCTTGCAGTTAACCATAACTCATTTACCATATTGACGACACCAAGGTTTTATGATCACGAACGAAACCAAAACTCATATCCCAAACACCACCTTTTGAATTTGATAATTTGAATTAATAGCTCTAGCACCAACTATCGTAGACACAATTCCAACTAATTAAGATTTTTCTTCTCCTTTCATTATTTACGGTACTCTGCCTTCTCTAGCTTTTATCATTCCCACAAGATCGAACTTAACGGTTTGTTTCTTCTTCCCACACTTCAATTTCTTTACCTCAACCCAATGTCAATACTTATACTCATGAACTACTTTTTCCTTGAAACATCCTGCTGTCTACTGAAAAGATCCAAGCATCTCCTTCTGATTATTGAACCTAATATGAAACCTTTATGCCACTTCATTCTCATGCACATATTATTTTTTCTACTTAGGAAACACCACCTTACCTAATTGATCCGCAAACTCTGCTCTGTCTTAACCTCCCACTAGAGATTCGTCTTTTTACACTTCAAGATCTTTATCTTTCTTAGCTCGTTCGATGCCAAGCAATCTCACCGTTTCCTGCAACCTAGGGTCTGCCAATTGCTTCTCTTTCACCGATCCAAGAAAGCACTAGATATGGCCATATGACTATATCCAATGACACAACTCCTAACACTGCTTGTATTTGCTTATCTCTGAACCTCAACACTTCTGGAATGTATAACCAAGTTGGTCTTCTCAAACGTTGTTGCACTGGCATACACTGATATCTTCCATATTTCTAACCTCTAAACTCAACTCCTTTTGGGAAACTTGTGATATTCGATCTCGTGAGCCTGCTCTTGAAGCTTCCTTAGTCTAAACATTGATGCTGAATTTTAACCTCTTTATCCAGTCTACTATCCCAAAGCTTAACTTTCCTCGCTCATCGATCTACTTCATACAACAAACTTATATCCTTGAGGCAAAAAGTTGTCTAAAAAACTACATCCAACCCTCACAAAGGTAAGCAGGTCAAGTTGACGTTGAATCTGCATTCCTCTATCACTATAAACACTAAACGCAAACCATAGAGGTGCAACAAAACAATCATGGACATAGAAAGCAAAACTCTAACATCTATTGATAGCCATAACTTTTTGTCTATCTCTCTTATTTCCTCAAACCATTAGAATTAAGAAAGGAAAATTATCTTTGATCTAGTCATGAGTGTACACCCTCATTACTTTATCAAGACGTTTTTTGTTCTTAATACTTTCGGTTTCACAGACAAACTCTACTAAACTCGAACTCTAACACAAACAAGACATGACAAACCCACAACCCTTAGGTCATCTTATGGATGAACTGCTCTGATACCATAAATGTAACATCCCAATTTTAGCAGCTTAAAACTAATAAAAAGAGGGAGTTTCATCATAGTTCCAAAATAAATAATCTAGTGTACACAATATATTAATACAATCTTACAAAAGATATGACTATAAAAATATATCACTTATACACTTAAACTAAACTAATAAACTATATACTTAAACTGACCACTACTAAAGCTCTAATTGGAAACCTCCTCCTCAACACTAAAACGATGGCTCTTCATCCTCTAAAAGTGCCTTTGACACTGCAACCACATCTACTCCCACCGAATAGGTGATCATCGCAAAAGAAAAACATACAACACGAGACAGACACACAGAAAGAGAGGGTAAGCTCTCACAAGAGATCCAGAAATCTCTTGTTCTCACATACAACAGTCCAGAAATCTCTCACAATCCAATCATACACTCAATTACATAGTTAAAGAACTCATACAACACTCAATCATGCAATTCAAAGTCATCAAAATGATTTCTATACGAAATTCAAGCAAAATAGTTAGCTTCCCTTACCTGTTATCCTGTTTAGACAACTTTATAAACGTCAACGCTTTAAAAATGTCAACACCTCTAACTCCACAGGATGCTCTTTCTACACATAGAAACATCACAAGAACGATCAGGACAATTCCATTATGATCACTGATCAGTAGAGACTCATACTGATGATTAAAACGTCGCATGCAAGCGGAAAAGGGCTCGCATGCAATAGAAAACAGAAAAAGACTAAAAAAGAGAGCAGAAACTCAACTTACACGAACGGAGAAACTGATCGGTCCAATTTGAAGAGCTCGCTGAGAGGATCAATCCTATGGTTTGGGTTCTTCAATCAGACAACCAGAGAGACAGAACCTCTAGAGAGAAGTCAGAGAACTCTAATAAAGTGGTTTCTAGAGAGATGGTGTGTTTTAAAATAATGAAACTCGTTTATAACAATTCTATTTATACTAAAACCTTTTAATATTAAAATAATCGAGTCTCACTATTTTTAAACCACTATCACTTT
>Ga0209589_1012982_pt1 | contig 11071 bp, 2 predicted proteins | sample CowpeawhiteBW_FD_187525 | JGI IMG/M metagenome (GOLD analysis project Ga0209589, IMG submission 187525) | Root nodule microbial communities of legume samples collected from California USA - Cow pea white BW (SPAdes) (version 2) | ecosystem: Host-associated > Plants > Roots > Nodule | place: USA...
TATATAATAATATATTTCATAGTAATTATTATATATATATATATATATATATATATATATATATGTAAGAAGAAGAAAATGTAAGAGTGATTTCGGCCTTTTTTCTATTAACAAAAAGGAATAAAATAAACAAAACAAGACACTTGGAATTTCAGTATCAAACGTGATATTGTCTTTTATTTTTACTGCAAAACAATAAAATATCATTATAATTATAAAATTCTATTTCTCAATATTTCATTCTGTATTTTAAGTTAAAGAGATGTGCTTTGTATACAAATAGCATCGTTTGATACATGATAAGTATCAATTTCAAATGAAAAATTTACTTATTTTTGACACTTATCATATAAAAAGATAAAAGTTAGGAAATAGTTGATTTATTCATGATAATAAACACACAAAAGAGGTAAAAATGGACATTATCACTAGACATAGAATTTTTATTATTTTAATTTAAGCTTGTCTAGAACGAAATTGAGACATGTTACAAACGATGTGAGTGTGAAAGACAGAAATAGGAATATATTGTTGGATGCCTTTACTTTGAATGGAATCTTGAAACCTAATCCCGTTGAAGTTTTTATCTTATATTTTTTCAATCAAGCTATTTGTTTCCATTGTGTCAATTTCTAATTATATTTTACATCTTAATTTTACAATTATTTTTCCTTTAAACCACCAATGTTTTGGTATTCTTACCCTTTATCAATAACAAATTAATTAATTTAAACCACATTAGTCCATTTGGGATACAATATCTGGAGTTGTCCACTATTACTTGTACGAGTTGGTGAAATTGACAACCACGTAATAGATATTGTGCAAAATGTTGGGAATCCAAGTGTGAGTCTAAATCTCGTATTGAGTAAAAATGGAAAAGTTGAGCACCATATAAGGATCAAGGTCCATAAACCCATGATCGCCTTAAGGTTTTGGTTTGAGAGTGGTATCAATGTCTTATGTGATTGGACTCAGGTCTCATTGGTATTGTATCTCTCTAGTGAAACCTCCTTTGTAAACCTAACACAAAATATATAATACACTAATACTTGTATTTGGATTTTGGATGATTCTAGGTTTGATAAAATATTTTGTGTTGTTTCTGTCTTAATCTATGCAGGTTTAAAATGTAGGAAGAAACAAAAACAAAAAAAATTATTTAAAAAAAACATCTACATTAGACTTCGGTTATACCAAAACCAAAACATAAAGAGAGTATTTTTGGTAAAAATCAAAGCCTAATATCTTTTTAAATTTAAAATTATTTAATTTTAAGGGCATTTAGTCTTGGTTCTGGTCATAACTGAGCCAAATACCCTTTTTAATTAAACAATTTTTTAAATAAAAAACCACCATTATTTACTTTGCTATGGTGTGTTTTGGTTGTTGAACCGAAGCAAAATTACTATAGGAATCGGGCCCAAAACGCTTGCCTACACCGGTGGAGATCTCACACAAGATAACATACAGACATCACTCTTTGCCAACCACGACACCTAATTAAAATTTATCATGGACTTGAAATTTAATTAAACCTAAATTATGGTTATTTATGCTATATTTATTAATTGTGTTCGATATATTTAATGAAATATGAAATATAACATAAATATTAACTTATTGCATTAATGAAATTATTTATTAATTAAATGAATACATTAATTACTTATTTTCTTTACAAGAAAATTTTTAAATAATGATCATTTTTAATCACCAAAAATATGTTTAGAGACCGAGATCACTTTCCTAATTAGAGACTAATTTAAAGACTAATTTCTTTGGTAGTCAACACTTTGGCTACTAATCACTACAGTAAAATGTTTTATTAAAAACTAATTTTACTGACAAAAAGTTGTTAGTCACTATAATGACCAACTTAGATACAAATTTATAAAATAAAAAATTATTGGTTAATAAAATAATCACTATTATGAATAAAAAATTATAGTTAGTCTCTAAATTGGTTTCTTAAATTTAGCTACCAAAGAAAATCGGTCACAAAATATTAGCTATCAAGGTTTTTTCTTTTTTATCAAAGGATTTGGTTTCTAAATTGGTCTCTAATTAATTAGTTACCAATTTAACGACCAATTATAATTTTTTTTCATAATAGTAATTATTTTAGTAACCAATAATTTTTTATTTTATAAATTAGTAATGACTAACAACTTTATTACTAAAATTGTTTGTTAATGAAACATTCTTTTGTGATGAATGTTAGTGACCGATTTAGATACCAATTCATAATAAAAACTACTTTTGTTATTATTTTATAAACCAGTTACAATTTTTTATTTATAAAAGAAACTATTTTAGTTACAAAAATTTTTAGCTTATAAATTGGTCTTTATAGTAACTAATTATTTTTAGTCATTAAAATTGATCATTGTTTAAGAATTATTTTATAGTGTTTAAATCCTCTTCAAACGGAAAGTAATGTAAAAATTAATATTAAACCTCATTCAATGAACTACCCATCTCCTCTCTTTTTTTCATGTATAAAAAGCCAAGATTCATAGAGTTTGTCATCAAAGTTATCGAATTCGAATCAATAACAAAAGAATAGTTTTAGTTGTCTCTGAATATTTAGAGTTTAGAGAAATGGTCAGTAGCGTGCAAAATGAAGAAGATGAGGATGATGGAGACATAAACTTTACAAAGAGTGATCAGATTTTCTCATAATCAAATCAAGGAAGTATACCAAAGGTAGTATACATAACTATTTGATTAATTAGATCCAAACAACTATTTTGCATTGCTGTGTTTTATTTAGTTATGTTCATATTAAAAAAACTGTTTGCATTTTTTTTATACATATATCGAGTACTTTTCACAATTTTTTTTTCTAAAATACTTGTGAATAGGGATTATCTTCATAAAACATGTCAAAGTGAAAAGTGAACATATATGATTTAATCTTTGGCTTCAAACTCAGCCTTTTTTTTCTTCTGAATTTCGGTCGTCTGTTCTGCACATCAAAAAGAGATGGAGTAGTTCTTTTCATTTTCAATTTTCACCTTTTTTTTATGTCATTTCTTTTGTTACCTATACATTCAATTTTTGTTTTTCAATTCTTTTTATTTGTTGATTTTTGGTTAAGATTATCTTCATAAAACATGTGAAACTTAATCTTTGAATTGAAACTAATTATATTTGGGTAACACAAACATTTATTATGAATTTCAGCATTGTGGTTTGGGGCATCACAATAATGAGTTGGTGGAGGTATTTATATGAGACTTGACCTAATTGTCTCATGTATAAAAGTTTTCCGCATTGTTTATGCCATTTCACCAATATCTGGAGCTCCATTCAAAGATGAAGAACATGAAAGCAGAGAATATTTCAGAGATACTTTTCCAGACATTTGCTTAATTATCAATTCTTCGTCTGTGGGAGATGAAATCCCAATTCAAACCAAAAACAAAACTGCAGAGAGAGATGTGTATGATGGAAAGGATTAAAGGAGAATAAGAGAAACATTTATCGATGATTTGTAACTATATGTATGATTTTAACTTTTCAATGTAATACTACATTTGGTAGTAATTGTCATGTTATTAAGAAGAAGAAAAAGTGTGAAAGTGTGATTTCAGTTTTGAATGTAATATTAATTTGATCTGATGAATTAACGTAGATGACACTCAATGTTTGCTTTTAACCGAATAGAATACAAAGTTTCCGTCTTACAATTTTTTATATAAATATTTTTATATTTATTTCGTTAATAATGTGTTCTGATAGAAGCTTTTCTGGATATAGTTTATTTGAAGTTTGATCGTTTATCACTTTTGTAACTTTTCCTCATGTTGACACATAAACAACAATTTCATCCTCAAAGCTCATCTTTTTAATTTAAAAAAGATGTGATCCTCTCTAAGTAGTATTATCTTACAAGATGTCTTGAATAAAGCATTTGTTGGTTTATGTTATTTTTTAACAAAAGTTAAAAGCAATTAAGAAAAATATAGAAATAGCTTGGAGGATCTCCCCCTCAATGTTCAAGAAGCTCACTAAATATAATACACATTTAAGATTTGACAAAAAAAGAAGAAGCTAAAATTGATCTTGAAAATTGCTTACGGATTCAAGACTAATTTTGGAAAGATGAAGTCAATAATAACTAGATTCTGATAAATAATATATATATATATATATATATATATATATATATATATTTACAAATAATTTAAATGAAAATAGATAATTTTCTAAACATATAAATTATGTTTAACGTTGATTCTATGCAAAACTTAATTACAAATATAAAAATATTTATTATTTCCTTTTTTTACTTTTAAATATATTTTAATAAACACAAAAACAAATATCAATTAATGTTCACACCCGAGTTTCAAACTTAGTACATTACAAAAAAAAAACTATTAAAAAATGACCAATTTTATGATTAAAAATATATGTCTAGAGACCAATTTAAAAATCAATTTAAAAACAAATTTTCTAATTCAAGACTAATTTAGGGACTAATTCTTTTGATAGTCAAAATTTGTAACTAATGTTAGTGACTAATTTAGATATCATTTTATAATAGAAATTATTTTAATTACCAATTTACAGACAAATTATAATATTTTGAAATTATTTTAGTTACGAATAATTTTTAGTTCATAAATTAGTATCTAAATTTGTCATTATAGTAATTAATTATTTTTTGTTATTAAAATTAATCATTAATCAAAGATTTTTTTAATATTTTGTATCATTAAATTTTAAGATAAAAGATATAGATAAATAATTTGTCTAAATGCATAAAGAGAGAGAATAAGAGGGTTGTAGATAGAAAAGAGAAAAGAGGGACAGGCATAACCGCTATTAATTATATAATAAACTAAATAAATGCATATATTAATATTTTACCCAAATAAACAAATAAATAAATTAAGGTTGTTTATGTTATATTAATTTATATTTTAATTTCGTGTAACATATTTAATGATATTACCTAAATAATATAACGTATACTTTCATTCATTACATTAATGACATTATTTATTAATCAAACGCCTTCATTTACTTATTTTAAATCTTTTTGAAACGGAAATTACTAATAAAAATTAATATTAATCTCTTTCCTTAAACTACTCACCTCCATTTTTTTCATCTATATAAAGGGGGAGATTCACAGAGTTTTCTCATTGAAATTGTCGAAGTTTAAGCATTCACAAAAGTAATATTTTTGCAGTCTCTGAATATATAGTATTTAGGGAAATGGGGAGCAGCATGCAGAATGATGAAGAGGAGGAAGACACAGACATAAAGTTTAGAAAGAGTGATGAGATTATCTCAAAATCAAATCAAGGAAGTATACCAAAGGTATGCATATATAAGCATTTGATTAATTAAATCCACCATTTTTTCATTCTTTTTTTTTTATTTAGTTATTCAAATTAAAAACTTTTTTTTTTATAAAATGACAGGATCATGATTTGGGACATTTTGAGAAAGGGGAATAATTTTGCTGTCAAAGTTGTCAGCGTTGCATTTTCCCTTTTCTCTAACTTATCTCCCAAATATCTGGAGCTCCAACTTCAGATGGAAATTTATAGAGAGTGCGAAAAAGAGGGATTACAAAATCATTAAGCACTGTTGAATGGTTGGAGGCTCACAACACAGATTTTTGTTTAAAGAAGATTACAGAATCAACTTTTCTGTATGTTTTACATGAACTGGAGCACTGTTTTATGTGAAATGCGAATTCAAAGAAAATTGCAGAGACCTGTATGATGGAGAGGACTAAAGGAGAATAAGAAAAACATTTATTCATCATTTGTAAATATACATGCATTTTAACTTTTCAAGATTGTGTTGACTTCCATGACTAACCCTAAAACAGTGCGAAGGAAGCTAAAATTGACCTTTAAAATTGATTATGGATTCAAGTGCAATTTTGGAAAGAGAAATCCAAAAATAATTAGGTTTACTCAATGAGATAGTATTTTTTCTTTATCAGTAATAATATATATGGACTAAATATATCTTTACATTCGTCGATTTCAAAAAGTTCGTACAAAATTGATTTTCATGAAATATATCTTTCATAGTCTAGGACGTTAACTTTTAATATATATTAAAATTTATAAATTAGTTCGTATAAATCTGTAGATGTGAATGAAATAGAGAAACAATTTGAAAGTGACAATTTTAGCCATCATGGGAGGCTTTCAACACACTAGTCTCAAACTTATCGAAATACATATGAAAATAAAAACGTATTCTGAAGACTAGAGATATTCAATTTCATTATTATACATTTGAAGTTGATCATCCTTTTTCGAAATCAAATTCACCCTTGTTCGGACCTTCGCTCTTTGACAAACGCGAACACCCTTCAACCTCGACCACTACCTCTTCCTCGACAACCGACAACAAATACGAATAGAATGACGCCTTCAAGCCACGATAACAAATGCGAACGTGACAACAGTGCACGTCAGCTCCGCCAAAAGGGAGGGGTTTAAGAGAAGGAAAACATTTTTTTTTATGAAACTGTAAAGGGGACGGGTTTGTGTTTGGGAATGATGTGGGGAATATGAAATTTTAAGCTATTACAGACAGATATGATCAATCGGTAAATTAGCGGACAAAAAACATTAAAATTTCATACTCTTAAATTAATTCTAGATAATTAATGACAGATATATCAATCGGTAAAATAAATAGGAATATCTAACCAACCCTTAAGTAATTTGCAAATTTCTCGTAGTGATATTTAGGAGTAATTAACTCTTTTATTCACAAAGATTGGATGTAACGTATTCTTAATAATTCTTTTCTATCTCTTGTGTTTTATTCTTATTTTAACTACATAGTCTAGAAATTTTGTACAAGCAGGAGTACTTATTGATATAAAAATGGTTAGTAGTGGTTCATTTATATACCGATTTATAAACTAAAGATATTGATTTCTATAAAGTATCTATTATGAATAAAAAAGTATAATTGATTTGTTAATTGGTTTCTGAATTTATTTGTCTAAATTGATATCTAATTAATTAGTGACAAATTTAAATATCGATTCTAAATGGTGTCTTATTATATTGTTTTTTTTCATGTATTTAATCTTATTGTATATGGGTTAGGACAACCCAATTACCATTAATATATTTGTTTTTTCTGATAAAAGAAAACAAGTTCACTTCTTATTTTATATATATATATTAAATATGGTCTATATTATCTCTTATGTATACAACCTATAAGTTTTTGGACCGGAAGACAAACAAAGTAATTGTGTCTGATAAGATCTAATGGTTAAGAAAATATTACACTTTCTGAGTTTTGATGGTGTAATGTTGTATCAGTTATGAACACGTGTGTAAATATAGAGTATGATTAAGATTAAGGTAATTAAAATTGATATTTAAATCATAAAGTCATAAGATCCTATAATTTTATATAGCATTACCAGCTAGATTCCACATATAATCATAATTAATACAATCGATAAAATCATCATAAAATCGTATAAATCTACCTTCGTTTTTAAATTTTATGTCCCATCGCCTCTTCACCTTGAATAAATGAATTCAGTTTAAATTAAACCTAAACCTAACTAAACTTTAATGTAATTAAAAAAATTCATTATTACGTGTGTTGTCACAACATTTCATCCAATTAAAAATTAATACAATTATTGTTAAAAATTATTTTCCAATTAAAAATTAATACAAAGTTACAACACCACCCGGATAAAAATTAATATAATTTTTTATTCCGTTGCAAATTTTGAATACTCACAAAACCCTTATTTTGCCTCTATAATCTTATTTCTTCTCTTCCTATTCATGTACTTTACTATTTAAATTCTAAAGGTTAAAATTAGATTAGTTTCTACTCTCACTACAAACTAATAATTGTTTTATTGATAAAGTATTCATTACTTTGCACTCACCGACCGAGTAGAAAAAATCTCCAACATAAGGTCAAACCCAAGGTTGTGGTGAAGAAGATGTTCTTGCTATCCCACTTCTAGAGGAAGAGAATGTTCGTATTAATGTCTTTTGTGAAGGAGATAGAGTTAATGAAGATCCTTTTGGTTTTTGTTTTAATTTGAATGATTTATATTAGATGAATATTAAGTTTAATGAAGTATTGAGAAAATGTGATGAATTTTATAAATTTAACTTTGATTAAGTATTGATGAGGAATTAGTTATTTTTATAAATGTGTATTTTGTGATATATATTATGTTTGTGTAAGTAAAATCTACGATTCGTGTTACAATCCCACAATTAACACGTATATGAATCCTTCATGATCTTAACTATAATCTTGATTTCAACCACCTTGATTAAGATGATGCGATGCAAACTCTTGGACGATTTACAAGTGATGTATATGTATCGTATGTAATTTCGGCGGGATATAATGATGAATACATGAAATAATATCATGACACCAAGGGTCATAACTCTTCTTTATAAAAGTGTAAGATTGGTCTAGTGATAAAAAAATGAGATGAAGTATAGATATTCAAAATATAGATATGTTTCAAAGAGGTAATATGAAACTCCTAACATGCACCTATAGATATCTTAACAAACGAACGATCTATCTTATTCAATAATTGGATTTTTCTTATCATCCTTCGAAATAGGTGAAGAATTCAAAATATCTAAAATTTAGAATCTATTTTGTTTTCATGTTCACTATATCTTCCTTCTTATCATTGTTAATAATTGAATCTATTCTTTTATTTTTTATCTTTATACCTTTTTTTAGTTTAAATTTTTATATCAAAATCTAATAAGAAATTGAGGGACTTAATTATTAAAAGAAAAATTTATGAAATCATCATGTCACACGTAAGAAAGTAATGAAAAAACATATAGGACATAATTTCTTCTATATATATTTATAAAAAAAAAATCTACAAATAACTCATGAAATGAAAAATACCATTTATTAAACTAATATTTCACTATTAAGTAAGACAAATAGAGAGTTATCTCTTTTATCTTCTATAACGGAATAAACATATGAGAAACAAGAATAGAAAGAATGAGTTAGTGTCTAAGTTAATATTTTTCTTCATAAAAAAAAAAGAAAACATATGAGAGTGAAAATATGTGAGAAACTCAAAGATAATGAAAAAGAATATAAAAATATCTTAATATATTTGTTTTTTTTATTAGATTCAATTTTATGTTTTATTATTTATTAACATTAAATGTAATCTATCTATAACTATATATGAAGATAATTTTCTCTTTTGTGTCCACAATTACTTATTTCTAATTTACCATTTACAATATAATTAATTATTTATCTTTAAAGACTAACGATTATTTTTACATGTTTTCAATAAAACTATTCTAACAACTATTTCTTCTTCTTTTGTATTCATTATACCAGTTATTTTCTCTTATTTTCTCCATTTATTTCACTCTGTTTTTAATAAATATAAATTTACTTTGTATATTGACCTAGTGATATTACAATATCATCACCTATTAATATAATATTCTATATATTTAGAAAATACTTACACACAAGCATGAAATTTAATAAAAGAAATTAATATAATATTATATATATATATATATATATATATTTATGCTAGTATTTTATAAAAGAAATACAATTTTACCTAATTTAATTTATATTAATATAATATATTACATATATAATTTAAAAAAAAAAAAAAATCTAGGTGGGGCCATGGCCCCCTACACTATAACTAAGCTCCGTCGCTGGAAATACAGGAGAAGATGTGGACTCATATCTTCTACTAACATTCGAGATATTTGAAAGGGTGTAAAAGGTTATGGGTTTAACTCTTCTCACTAAAAACTAAGATAAATAAAAGGTATAATTAGTCGCAATGTACCCAGTTTCGTCCCAATGTGTCTAAATGGTACCCACTTTTAACTTTGCGTCTACTTAGTACCAAAATTAGTTAATTTGCATCAATGTGGTCCATTTTCATTGACTCTGTTAAATAAGATAATGTCTGACTGTGTGGACCTAGTAAGTGAGAAAAAATTTTATGACGTGACACGAGAGTGGTGTGTGATATGGAACAGTGCAGCGTAAGACAAAATTGAAAAGGAAAAAGGCACTGATTAAGAACATAATGGAAACATCTTTGCGATAGAATAGAGGTTTTCTGGAGTTGGGGTTTTCTAAATTTGGAAGATTTCGTGCGCTGTGGACAAAATTAAAGCTGCAATTGACATCAAATTGGCTGCTATTTCGGATTGCAGGTGCGCAAACCATTTTTTTTTTTGTCGTTGATTGCATGATTTGTTGTTGGGATGGTGGGGTTTAGGGTTAGTGGTTGAATTTAATGGTGTTATGCGGTGCTGTTATAATTTTTTTATGATTTCGTAGATGGTGGTGGTCCATAAAGTGTGATTGTGTTTACGAAAAGTGGTCCCTCGTTAGTTATGCTTTTGTCTATTTTGATGCTTTTGTCGGTGTGATAGTGGTATGAAATGTAATATGTGGTTTTTCTTTGGGAAAATTGATATTTCACAGGGTAATATAGATATACTATTGTTTGTTGGTATGGACGACTCCCATTTCGAAGTCGTCTTTCATCATGGTGGGAGGTTTAAGAGTAATGGGTCACTGCAATATGTTGGACAGTTGAGTATTTTGGCATGTGACCCAAACAAATGGAGCTATTTCGAGATTTTAGATATTCTGGAGGAGATGGGTTATGCCAATGTGAAGGAGATATGGTATGTAGTGGGTGGAGGATCTGTTTGGGAGGGTAGATTAGAGTTGTTGTCTGATGACCAAGGGGCATGTCATATGCACTAGTGCAGAATTTCCTTTTTACCTCGCCTTATATGCCTCGGTTGGCTAGGAACCGAAGCATATAATGGCACGGTGGCATTTTTGCAATTTCAGCCAAGTTTTATGCCTCGGTTCAGCTAACAACCGAAGCCAAAGACAGCTATAGGCCTCGGTTCGCGTAAAACCGGTGCCAAAGAGTGTTATAGGCCTCGGTCCAACAAGACCCGAAGCCAAAAAGGGTCTGCATTTTTAAAAAACTGAAGTAGTCATTAGGTGTTTGGCCTCGGTCCAACAAGACCCGGTG
>Ga0209589_1012985_pt1 | contig 11069 bp, 7 predicted proteins | sample CowpeawhiteBW_FD_187525 | JGI IMG/M metagenome (GOLD analysis project Ga0209589, IMG submission 187525) | Root nodule microbial communities of legume samples collected from California USA - Cow pea white BW (SPAdes) (version 2) | ecosystem: Host-associated > Plants > Roots > Nodule | place: USA...
ATGTGACCTCTTTGGGGTTACCTTAATTGTAACGTTAAGTACTAGTAGTTTAGTGTACAACAACTAGTAATATGGTTAAAATTTATATATATATATATATATATATATATATATATATATATATATCCTACAAACCACTTTTATAAAGTAGAGCTAAAATAAAGCCTAAACCTAAAATTTAAGAGCTCCTATCTTATAGCAAATCATTTCAAAGACAAGATTATTCAAAATAAATAGTAGTCAAAACTTAAAAGCAACATAAGCAGTCATCCGACGTATAGATTATTAATATGAGCTTCTCCATTGCACAAATATTATTTACACGGTACACAAAAAAATTTACCAAGAAGAAGATTCCCCGCTGTATCAAAACTTGCTACCATTGAAACAGATAAGTCCTTTTCACAATCTGACGATTCTAAACCAGAAATTGTTGGGTGGTTGAGATAATCTGCCTCCATCACGCCATGATTCAATGCAAGGAAATTGAAATTTTGAAGCACAAGTAGGTGACCCTTCAAACCAAATAGAAAAACATTGGAAAATAATGTAGGAATCAATAAAATAAACTGATCATCAGAAATAATTTGATGCATTTGAAAGGAATATACTAAAGATACGACTTTGTTATGTTTGCATGAGCATGTCGTCAACAATAAATAACTAGCTTTATTGTTCCTTACTAAACAGGATGATCCCGTATGAAGAAGAAAATCATGGAAGGAAAATTCATCAAGTAGACAAAAAGAAAGAGTAATAGAAACATATTGCATGACTAGTTCATATTAAAAACACACTTAGCTTTGAAGAAAAAATTACAATCACACAAAAATAGGACCCAACAGAAGCCCAGTCCAATAGTAAGCAAACTATCCAAAAATGGAAGAGATACAAGACACGCCAAACAGTCTTGTCACCAAGAAGAATGATGCAACAGTTCATTTCAAAGAATGTTGGACTATCCCTTGGACTAAAATCTGAACACAACATATAAAAGACAGACTGGAGAAGCACAAAAATCCTTTTTTAGTAAAAGTTAGTTACAATAATGGAGAGTTTCTGAAATTTATTATAATTCTAGTATCTATCATTTTCAAATTTAGATAATCACAATATATGACAATGCACCATTTCAAAATCAACTTAATATTAGAATTAGTTTTAAACCAAACAACTGCTCAATTTAAAACTAGTTTGTTTTAGGAGACATTTGTGTATTTGATCGGATGCCATATTATAGACTAGTTCTAGAAATTGTCAAACACCCCCGTGATATGTATAGGTCAAACAGAATTCTGAATAGTTTGGATGTGTTTGTCTGCATGTCCAAGAATGCAGAAATGGGAATGAGGTGATGTATATATGTGTGAGAGGAATTTCCAAATAAGAGCCCACAGTAAGGTCGCATCTGTTATGTAACGTAACTGGTTAATAGATGGAAAATAAAGTTAGCCTTGTGGAGCCTTTGGTCACAAGGTTTCTCAAGGAGTTTCATGCAAAAATCATAAAATATGACTCACAAAACTTAGGACATAACATGATATAAATTGTCTATCTATAATAGTCATGCTTTACCATTATAGACATAAAATGACGTACACCAAGATTATATCGTTTTCTATTTATTTATGCATGTTTATACGTATGCTTGAGAAAAGTTTCACAATAAATCCAACTCACTTCCTAAGCAAAGTGGTGACACTGAATGTACTTGTTTAATGCATCCTGATAGTCTCTACAGGTGTTCTTGCATTGTTCCAATCCAACATTATGGATGTGCATGATCATCAAGCAGTTGCACACACACTTGTCGTTACTGCTCACTGACTTATCACATTGTCTAGGTGCCTCGCTTGAGGTCCTGCATTCTTGCATGCATGACAAATTTTCATATGTATGCAAGGGGATAAATATTTCCATGGTAATTTTAACTGTCATGTCATCATCATGTGAAAGAGTGTTGTTTATCAGCATTGTGGCGACCAAGATGCAATGCACGGTTGATAATTTGATAAGGAAAACCAACTTTAAGATATTAACTATGTTTACTAGCATGTAAATATTGTAGACAGTTCATATCACTTTTATATCAAGTTTAGCTTATTTGACATTGATACGAAGAAAAAAAAATGAATTACTTATCCCACATGTTTTTACACATTATTTTCATAAAGCATCACAAAAGGTGGAAGTTTTTGCATAGGAAGATCAGTTAGGAGCATTGACCTTGCCTTTATGTAGTGGCATATCAATTTAGAGTGACACACTTCATGTCCATTCTCTTATATACACTAACGGCATGGAATATCCTTGGCTATATAGTTAATTTTCCAGACATGCACATATCAAGGACCTTCGAGCAACATTTTCCACATTACTGTCTCCCTTTCTCCTTCCTCACCTCCTCCTACTAGAGGTGAGGAATCAAGAAGTCATAAAATTGGCACTGTAATCAACCAAGCATGCTCAAAATATACAGGATGTTACTAATTAATTACAAATGCCAAACTTAGAAGGACTGAACCGAATTTATTCTAAATTTTATGAAGATTAAAAGAGGGTAGATGTAGGTTGTTGGGTCACATACAAAGAAGGCCAAAGGAGGAACCATTGAGAAGAGTATTATATGTTTTTTTGGCCTGGTGGTGAGTGAAGACAAGCGTAGGGAGGCCTATAAAGACATTGCAGGAGTTGGTTAAGATTAATCTCATGTTAATATTTTTGAATCTAGTGTCTAACTAAGCAAATGTTGTCTTGTGATGTGATCCATGTAGTAGATCTCACCAACTAGAATAAGGTTTTAGCTGATGTTTGATACAACTGGTACCAAGAATTAAGGGAATTCACACAAGAATACACAGAGATAGAGAGAGAAAAAGAGCATTGTTATTCTATATTGATTACATAGAATTCGAGAGTCTCAGTACTCTCCTCACAACGAGTTTCCAAAAATTGTTACTGCAGATATGCATAGCTATTTATACCCATTAATTCCTAACTAATCCCTGTAACTCCCAAGTTAAGCTAACTGACTTGTAGGTCAATTGGGTTTCTTATCTTCTTATTCCTTCTATAGAACACTATAGTAATAAGCTCCATGTTCCAAACAACGTGGAAATAGAAAAAAAATCCAAAACTATAAATCAAATTCCTTCGAAGTTCCAACCAAGAAATGGATAGTGTTTTTCAGAGAGGAAGTTTGGATTCCTTTGAAGAAGAACTACAATATTGCAGCGCACACACTAAGTGGTTCTATAAATCTCCTTTTTATGTTAGAAACTTTTTTCATAAGAGACTATGAGAACAAGAAAGAAAATTTTCCTAAAAAATTCCAAACTGTCACAACTTGAATTGAAATTACAAAGTAAAATGTAATGAAGTGCATCATGGTAAATGACAGTATTTGGAAAAACAGTGAATGAATTCCTATATTAGCAAAGATTAGAACATCTTCAAGCTGTATATAAACACACCTTTCTGGGCCTTACTGGAACATGTAGTTCCATTCCCCAGTTTTTAAACAAGTCCTGTATCAAACCACCAGTCCAACAACCAGCTGCAACTATAACTGCTTTCTTGCTGTATAGTGTGTTCTTAAAAGTCTGAACAGCTTTAACCTCCCCATTGACATCTGACCTGAGAACAAAAAAAAACAAAAAACATTTAGTCAACCAAATTTGTTCCCCTACCAATGTTTTAAGTGCACGGTCAGGGCAAAGGAAAGGGAAAAAACTAAACCTGATAAAACATTTCACCGGGTCATTATAAAACTCTGCATATCTTCCTTCAGATGCAAAATTCCTGTTAGCCTACTCTACACAATAACAATAAATTTACAATTGTAAGTCTGAAGTCATATAGAAGCCTGTGGCAAGTGTTTACTTGAAAGAGTAATCCACACAATAAGTTGCAATTGCAAGAGATATGCAAAATGAAAACATTGATAACTATTTGAGTTGCAATGCAAATAGAAGATATACAAAGATAAAAAGAAGCAAGAATACAGAACCTTTTCAATATATTCAACAGTACGATGAGCATCCAATTGGCAGTCTACTGGTAGAAATGCAGCTGCACTGTCTTGGTCCACCAACAGATCAGGTTCCTCTTTAAACAAATCGCTACTACTCAGGTACTCCGCTTTCAACCCAGTCTCACAAAGTTGCTTCACCCTCCCTTTTAACATGTCTGACTCCGCATCACTTCTACCAATTAATAGGCTTCCTGCAGATCAAAAGATGTCACATCAAAGTTATGACCTGGGGAAAGGAGGCCTAAAACTTTCATGACTATAAATAACAATTCTTCGCCTCCTTCATAATACTGCGTACAACACTTATAGAAGACTGTATGGTTCTGACAGCCTTAACTGCTTCAGGACAATCTCATAATCCATAACACAAAAATACACAAGCAAGTCTACATTTCAAATATAGAAAACAGAATGATGTAGCAAATTATCATGAAATACAGAATGCTGTCTCTCTTGTTACAAACAACATAATGTTCCTCTTTCAAATGATGCTCTCTGAAATCAAACAAGTGCTTTCGGGAAAATGTTATGATATGTAGTACCATGGCTCCAAAGGATAAAAACTAAAGATGCAACCAGGTACAAGACCTCCCTATAGCCTTATAGTCAGTCAATCTTCTGGATTGAAGATGAAATGACCTTGAACAAGTTCCCAGCATATTTCACAAGGGTAGTGCCCAATACATGCATGCTATCAAACAAAAACAAGTCATCAAATACTTTTGACAATCCTAAATATAGATGTGTTTTTCATTTGTTGGAAAAGTCTACATAACATGATTAAAAGACTGCATACAGATTTGAAATTCATAATTATAACAATGTTTAATTATGTTTTAAATCCCTGAAATTTAGGACTATTCTGATTTTGGTTTGCCAAATTTAAAAGAAGTATTTTGTTTAGTCCCTCAAAATTGAAAAATATGGTTTTATCCCAAAACAATAAATTTGAGGGGCTAAAAATATGTTTAAACCCTAGAGCCTAAACTTTAAACCCTAACTCTAACTCCTAATTCCTAAATCCTAAAAAACACATTTTAGTCTCTCAAATTTAGTAATTAGGGACTAAACCCAATTTTCCATTTTGAAGGACTAAGAAAAGCTTCGTTTTTTTTCAAAATTCGGGAGACCAGAACCAGTAAAAATATAATTAAACCTTATAACAAAAGCAGACACTCTGTTTTGCTCATCCAACTCCTACAATGTGACATCAGCACCAATGCCTCATAATTGAAATATGAAAATTATATAAGAAACTTCAAATCGGACAAGCTAAATTGGCATGAATCTCTTCCAAATTGTCAAACAGAAATTTATAGACAGAGGTATCAGACCAGATTTTTTCCAACCCAACTCCACCGCAGGATCCAAGCCTTGCTCTTCCAGACTCTGTGCCAGTGTTGTCCAGAGTTGATGGCTCCTCCATGCAAGATCCCATGTAGCACTTCCAGGGGTTTTGTTTATCATCCATAGATGTCCCTGCCCTAGAAACAACCAGCTCAAATTTCAAATCAAAGGGGGAACAAACCCAACAGTTAATTAAAACTCAGCACATTGTTTCTAGTTCTGCAATACAAAAGAAAACAAAAAATATCGTATTTAATGCATATTTGGATTCACAAAAAGACTATCAAAAATCGCAACGAAATCCCAGATAGCCTCACCTAGTCCCCCACCAAAAAAGAATATGAAAAAAAATGACTTAATGCATGTTCGGACTCATGCAGGAATATAAACTTCTATTTGGTTTCACAATGGACCGTCCAAAATTACATTGAAATACCAAATTAAGTGAGAGGTAAATATTCACATGTTTAGTCTCAAAATGATAAATTGATTCCAGATCCAAAACTGATTTCGAATTAAAACAGCTTTAAATAACTTTTTTGGATAAAATATTGTATACCCAATTTACCTATTAATTGTATTTATAATAAAAAACATCAAAGTATAAATCACTTTCATTAAAAATCTTGCCAGCTCCGAACCAAACAGGGTAGATAAATAAGTAAATCCGTGTATGTGTGTATTTTCCAAAGAAGGGTTATTGCTTTACATGGTGACGGTTATACCTGCGCCAGTGGCACCGGAACAAGGGACAGCCTTATCGACAATGGCGACAGAAAGGTCGGAAGAAAGGAGAAAGTGGCGAGCGATGGTTAAGCCAATGACGCCAGCCCCGACTATGACGACGTCGTATGTGTGAGAGGAAGAAGAACAAGAAACCGAGAATGGACTCTTACTGGGCGTGGATTTGTTTTTCCAAGAAGGAACGGAAGAGAGGGTGAAGTTGTGGCTGTGGAGAAGGTTCAGATTTGGGTTTGGGTTGGGAAGAAATGCAGAGAGTGAAGTCATCATTGTGCTGAGTATGTTACTTGGATCAAAAGGTTTTTCAACTTTCAGAAAGAGCAAATTTGGTTGATCGCATTGACCCTTTTATTTCGCTTGAGCCACCGAGATGGATCTCGGTTACTTTTTTTATTGCCATGGGAAGAGCGACTTCTCGTGAATAAATATATATATATATATATATATATATATATATATATTTAAAAAGTAATTTGGTTCTAGTTTTGGTCAAATTTTTTTACTTTAATTTTATTTTTTAAATTATTTTCAATTTTATCATATTTTTCGTTAATTTTATTCAATTAGATCATTTTTCTTAACTTCGTCTAAATAGTTGTTAACGTAGTCAGTATGATTGGTTTATGTGATGTGAAGCACTGTTTAATGACGTATCCGTTATTTTACTAGGTTGGTCTTTTAATTTTAATTAGAGAGTTTTAGGGTTTATAATTTGTGGAATTGGGTTTAGGGATTTTTTCGTGGATTTGGGAATTTTTTTGAATTGGGGATTTCAGAAGCTATACCCACCATCAAAGATTGCTTTTCGTGATTTTCGTGGAATTGAGTTTTGGGGATTTTTGTGAAAATTTGTTTACGAAGGTTCTAGTTGTTGTTGTTGATCGCGGAGGTAGAGTTTGTATAATTTTGTAATTTAGGATTTGTTTAATTTTGAATGGCCAATATGGGAATGAGCTATTAACATGAGAGTGTGTGAGTGAACTTGAAGTACGAAAAGTGTGGGCATTAAGCACATTGTTGCTTGGATGCTTACCTGGAGGTAGAACTACAGCTGGGGCTTACGAGTTCACCGGTGTTATTTTGATGATGCTGGAGAAAAATGTTAGACAGAATATAAACCTGTCAACTAAGTTTAAAGCTACCCTTTAGATGTGGACAGCAAGAAAGAGCATTTGAGATTATTGATTTGGTTTATAAGAATGGATATCGTGTTACAGTAGAAGAAGTGATTCAATTTCTTTTTGAGAGAGGAAAGGTATCAGAAGCATGCAAAATGTTGCTTTTTAGTTTGAAAAATCATCAGAATGTCGATATTAATTTGTGTAATGCAATTATTATGAATCTTTGTAAAATTAACAAGGTCTCAGAAGCATTTAAATTATGCTATGAATTGGTGGAGAATGGTTTATGTCATGAATTGACATGTCTAAATGATCTACTGGCTGCTTTAGGGGAAGGGGGAAGAAGAGAGGAAGCCATATTTATATCAAAGAGATTACCAAGACTGGAGAATTTAGATGAATCTAAGGGAAATCGTAGCTTTAAGAAGTTCAGAACTATTAAAGTGTGAATTGTGTTTCCGACTGTTTCAATGTTATGTTTTCATCTTTTCTGCTTTGACGGTTGAAAGTTAAAATCATTAGCTTCTACAACTTGAAGATGATCTTTATTTGATAAAGTTAAAATCATCAGCTTCTGCAGCTTGAAGATTATCTTTATTTGATAAAGTAAATAGTTTGATGTCATATGGTGGTATTAAGATGATCGACCTTGTGCTATAGTAGCCATGAGCAAACCAGAAGGTGATACAATAAGCCGATCCTTCCCGGTTAACACGTAAGCCACAAAATTATACAAATCCTACCTCCATGAATAGATAGAACTCTCCGCAAACAAATCTTCACAAAACGAAAAACAATCTTTGATGGTGGGTCATACACAGTCTCTGAAATCTCCAATTCCAAGAAATCCCTAAATCCACAAAGAATTCCTAAATCCAATTCCACAAATTATAAACTCTAAAACTCTCTAATTAAAATTAAAAGGTCAACATAGTAAAATAACGGACATTTCATTGAACAGTGTTCCACGTCACATAAATGAACCACGTTGACCACTGTACCGTTAAATATCTAGATAGATGAAGGAAAAGGATCTAATTGAATGAAATTAACCAAAGATAAGAGCAAATTGAAAATAATTTCAAAAGTAGGACCAAAGTAAAAAAACTTAACCAAATGACTATTTAATATATATATATATATATATATATATATATATATATATATATATATATATATATTACTGCGATATATTTGTTGTGATATTTTGTGTTAGATTGATAATTTAGTTTTTATATTTATATTTTTGTTTTGTTTTGTTTTTTATATTTACTTTTTATTTAATTTGAATTCTCATTTTGATAAAAATTACGTAGGTATCTTTGTGATAAATTAACGTTAACCTCCGAATTTGAAAGTGTTACATATTGAAGTTTAAGATTTTGTTCATTTTAAAAGATGAATTTGAAGGAGAGTGAGATGATGAATTTAGTAGATTAAAGGGTGAAGTGTGTTGTTTTCTTTAAGAAATTTGAAGGTGAAAGTGATTTGAATGATGTGATAGATAAAAAATAAAGTTTTAATGTATTAAAATGTAATATTACAATTTTGCCCTTAAAGTTAAAATTATTATATATTTTTTATTATTAATATATTAAAATTATATTTTTTTTTATTATTATTAATATATTAAAATAAAAAGTTTTAATATATTAAAATATAAGATTACTATTTTACCCTTATGGTAAAAATTAATATATTATTATTATTATTATTATTTACTACTACTAATATTAATTATAATTATTATTAATATTATTATTTGTTATTGCTAATTATTTTTATTTTATTATATAACTCACCTCTAAGAAGAGCAAGCTGAAATTACATTGCACCTCAAATGATTTCACGTAAAGTTAATAAAACATATCAGGGAGAATATGGTAAAAGTGTATAAAATAACCATAAATCTGCTTTTATAAACGACATGGATTTTGATGATAATCTCGCAATTCCATCGTCGACTTCCCTCTTAAATCATTGCATGTGAACGTGAGAAATCAACCTTATTTTCATCTTTGCTAATATACAACTATAATTAAATCTTCTCAAACGAATAGAGCATAAGTCTTTTCTTTGTCAATCTTTAGATCATTTTTATTTTGAAATTTCTATAATTTTGACAAGGTCATTCAAATTTGACATGTAGAGATTTCAACTTGTCGCATTTATCAAAATAAAAACTCAATTGATTTAAAAAAATTGAAAGAAAGCATTAAATAAAAAATATATAAAAATCAAAATAAATTAAAAGTGAAGACATATTATACTTTTAAAGCTCGAAGGTAAGAAGAAGAAGAGAGGAGAAGAGAAGTGAACACGTGAATTAACTTTTTATAATTGTTGACAAACGAATAGGGGTGGTATAGAGGCTGAACCCAACGAGCCACTCTATCAGTCCATATTAAAAGGAACTGGTTGGGTTGAAGATTTCAACCTACCAGCCCGTTCTGGCTCATTTCGTTTAGCCCGTCAATTTGATGGGCCAAAATAGGGACCAGCCCATCCTGACCCACTGACCCATTTTTAAAAAAATAAAATAAAAATAATTGAAAAGATTAATTTTTTATATTATATTTTTTAAATTTTAAATATATAATAGTATTGTAATTTAAATCATTAAAGTCTACAAATTAAGTTTTAATTATTAGTTATTATTGAGTAATTTAACATGTAAATGTAATAATTATTTTAATTTATCTAATTAAAAACATTAACTAATCAATTAAAAGTTTAAAAAATATTTTATTTGATTAAATATGTTTTTAATATTAATTTATATGTATATATATAAATAAATTTTAAAAATTAAAAAAATTAAAAATAAATGAAAAAAGTTGAAAAGAAAAGAAAAGAAAACTGATGGGTCAGTCTAGTTCGATCCGTTAATCCATCCTGTATGGGTGGGTTATGATTATTGACTCGTTTCTGTTTGACGAGTCAAGTTAAAATGGATCGAACTAACCTATTTTACCATCCCTATAAACAAGGTAAGGAGCCAAAATAGTGATAGAAAATAAACGAAAAAAAAATGATGTTATACCTCAAAGATATAGAAAAGAATATGCATAAAGTTTATCTTTATCTTTTTCTTTTTCATTGAGGAGAGAATTTTTTAGATCGAAATTTTTTTCTTTTACCATGATGTGATGACTTGGATTGTGGACCATCATTTTCTTTTTTTTGCTGTTATTCATTTTTTTTTGTCTTGTTTCTTTTTTTGTTTTTCCTCATGCACATTTTTACTTTTCTTGCACCGTCACTACAAAAATAAATATTTTTAGCGGGGGTTATATTTGGCGTTTCTGGGGTTTTAACCCCCACTAATGGTTTTACCAGGGGTTTGAAATTTCCCCGGAAGAGCAAGCGTGGCTAACGGATTACCGGGGGTTTTTAGCAACCCCTGGAAGTAGCGTAACTTACCGGAGGTTTTGAAAACCCCCATTAATGTCTGGGGTTTCAAAAACCCCCATTAATGCTTGGGGTTCCGAAAACCCCCAGTAATGCATGGGGCTCTGAAAACCCCCAATAATACATGGGGTTCTGAAAACCCCCAGTAATACCTAGGGTTCCAAAACCCCCCATTAATTCCTCGAAAACCCCTATTAATACCAAAAAGTTAATGTTCATATTATTATAATATTGCTATAATGCTAAAGTTGTACTTTCTTGATAATTGATTTATTTAGTTAATTATTTAAGTACGAAAAGAACCTTATTCTATAAAATTTCCTATTTATTACTTAACATTTTGGTACCAATCAATACAAATAAGTACCAACAATAATTGTAAAGTCAACTTGTCCCCACGCTTATATTACTTACAG
>Ga0209589_1012989_pt1 | contig 11064 bp, 7 predicted proteins | sample CowpeawhiteBW_FD_187525 | JGI IMG/M metagenome (GOLD analysis project Ga0209589, IMG submission 187525) | Root nodule microbial communities of legume samples collected from California USA - Cow pea white BW (SPAdes) (version 2) | ecosystem: Host-associated > Plants > Roots > Nodule | place: USA...
TATATATATATATATGTATACCATAGGGATTTGCAAATAGATGTGTGTGGTAAGACATATGAATTTTAAAGTTTGGCTTAAGAATAAGTCTTCTAGAAAGTGAACAAGTCTCCTTGCAACTACCATGAAGTTGCCTAGAACTATTGGAATTTCGACCAAGCTTTGCTAGATGGTCAAAGTAAATTTGCTTGAGCTAGTACTTTTCCACATCACAAAAATTAACATTAAATGACATAAAGACTTCTACTACTCGCATTTATTAAATAATTAATTATTTAATTATTTAAACTTTCTCGGGTCTTACAAGTTACGCATCCAAAGATGCGAAAATAGTCAACTTTTGGCTTGACACTGCTCCATGTTTCTTCTAGGGTTTTATGATCTTCTACTGAAGTTGGACTTCTATTTTATACATGTACGCCCCATCTGACTACTTCAGGCCAAAATAATTTTGTAACATGCCTTTCGTTCATTACCGTTCTTACGAAATTCAAGATCATCTTTTTTTCCCTTTCAGCGACTCCATTTTGCTTAGGAGTATAGGTCGTAGATAATGGCCTGGAAATTCCTTGACCATTAAAAAAATTTCAAACTCTTTTAAGGAAAATTCACCACCTTTATTTCTCCTCAAGCAAGTGATATACACACCAACTTCTTTTTCAACATAAGTTTTGAATGTTTTGAACATAACAAATGCTTCAGATTTTTCATGTAAGAAGTAGACCCAAGCTTTAGCAACTTTTGGCATGTAGTAGTATCAACAAGTGTCGTATCCACATGGATTTAGCAAGCATATTGATAGTTTGATTTTTGGGTTTTTTGATTGATACATAGTACAAGTAAATAAAAATAATAGTAATTAGATAGATTGAGTGGAGTAGGGAATGAATTGATTTCATCTCATCTTTTTCTACTACACCACTACCATCTTGTTTACTTACTATGCAAATCATTCAATGTTTTGGGAGTACTATTTCTATGTAGATCTAGGTTCATCCTTGATACACTAGAACCTAAAGACTCCAAACCCTAGTGTGATTCCTCAACTCCTAGTAGAATGAGTCCTTGCTTTAATGTGCAAGACTCTCTCCTCCAGCATCCACTCTGGTATGTCATGGGGAATCCAGTACATGTATGATGATTTGATTGGACTACAGTTTGAGACCGGTTTCCCAACTCAAAATCCAAACCAATTAAATATATAAGTGATCAAATCATCATTAAGCATAAATCAAACCACAAGCAATTGAATGAAAGCAAAGATAAATACCGAAGAAGTAGAAGTGAATAGATCAGATTGATTACATCAAACCTGGACACGAGGGAGTTTAGCTACTCATAGAATATTACAATGCAATTTCATCAACATCTACACATAAGATCTACACTAAGAGAACCTCCCTTGTGCCTCACAGACCCTATTCTACCATATTCCTACATTGTGGAGCTTCCACTCAATGCTTGAAATGAGGACCCAAGCTCTTTATTTATAGGAATTTTTTGGCGGTGCTCAGCCCAACTTTTAGCGCTCAGCCATGCACTGCCTTAAATGGTGAGCATATTTTCTTATGGCTCAGTCATGCACCGCCTTAAGTGTTGAGCACATTCTTTCGTGGCTAAGACATGCACCGCCTTAAGTGTTGAGCACATTCTCTTGTGGCTCAGTGATGCACTGCCTTAAGTGTTGAGCACATCTCTCTAGGCTTAGCCATGCACCACCTTAAGTGTTGAGCACCATTTCATTGTGGTTCAACTCTAAAAGTCATATTCTATATTCTTCCTTGACCGCCTTACTGGAGCTCAGCCGTGAATTTTGAGGCTTAGCTACATCATTTTTAATTCTTTGAGATATTGCTGCAAAATCATAAAAAAATCATCAATTTCTTATTTTTCTTCTTTTTAGAACTTCATTATGTAATTATAAACTAAAATGAGTTGTTTTCTTACAAAATATGATCAATTAAAGCATGATAAATGTCAAGTTTGTATGAAATTTTATGTATTCTAGACACTTATCAACGGTGTTAGGGCCCTATATATATATATATATATATATATATATATATATATAGATATATATATATATATATATATATATATATATATATATATATATTTATATATATATATATATATATATATATATATATATATATATATAAAAGGAGAGGAATATTAAGTTTAAACTAAAAATTATACGAATGTGATTATTAATGGATATCGATTGGGTCTTTTACTTATATTGTTGATTCCTATTATATGTGACACGCTAGATTAGGTCATATAAATTTCTCGTATGTTATGAAATTACAATAACTAGAATTAATTAATATGTCCGATAAAGAAAATATCAAATAATATAATAAATCTATAACTACTTGTAAACTAGGATTTCAAACTCATTATCAGAACATTTTCACCTTCTATATGATTCTATATGATGGATGTAGAACATCATACATTATTAATTCAATTAAAGCTTTTAATTGATATATAATGCATCATGTGTGATCAATAAAGTGCATAAACAATATTATAAAACTACACAATGTATAATTCACATTGTTTCAAATGTATCAAATGTATGTCACCAATAACAATGAAATTATCGATCTCAAGTCATTTTTTTCTCACTTTCCGGGGACAAAGTTTGTGGCATAGGCCCAGGCATTGTTGTTGACGGGGTCGGCAAGGTGATCAACGAGGTTCTCCAAAGGACCCTTGCCAGTGACAATGGCTTGAACGAAGAAACCAAACATGGAGAACATGGCCAATCTCCCATTCTTCAACTCTTTCACCTTCAACTCAGCAAAAGCCTCTGGGTCTTCAGCAAGGCCCAATGGGTCGAAGCTCCCACCCGGGTAGATTGGGTCAGTGACCTCACCCAAAGGCCCACCGGCAATGCGATAACCCTCCACTGCACCCATCAAGATGACCTGTGTGGCCCAGATGGCAAGGATGCTCTGTGCATGGATCAGGCTTGGGTTGCCCAAGTAGTCAAGCCCACCCTCACTGAATATCTGAGACCCAGCCTTGAACCACACCGCCTCCCCGAACTTCACACCGTTCCGGGCCAACAGTTCAGGGAACACACACCCCAGTGACGGTGAAGAGAGAGCCATGGTGGAAGCGGCCATTGCTATATGTTGTAGAATGAAGAAGTGAAAAAGGTTAGTAAAGTGAATGGGTGTTGTTGATGGGAGAGGCGTATGATATATATAGGATAAAGAAGAAGAAAGGGTTTGTTATCTTTTGGAGATCTATTACTCAATTTCTATTGGTTTCCTGCATCCATTTTGTCCACATGCTGCTTTTCATATCACTTATGGATATGTAACGGTTTGTTTTGGAAACCCTACCAACAGATGAAGCATCTCATAAAATATGATTCAATATCTATTTTATCCAATGAGAAATTGCCATGTGTGATTTTGGATTGGCTGTGTATAATGAATAGATATTAAAGTTAGAGAATGGTAAAAGTGTAGAGAAGCCAAACCAAGATAACAATTCACGTAGCATTTTGTGAGCTGGTCTAGTTTTATGTGGTTGGAGTTGGACAATGAAATTCAAATGTATGTGAATTGGTTTCTCCGATGGCACTGTTGCAAAATAATTAGATAGGTAATAATATATTGGGACTTTTATTTACCAAATAACACGCTCCATCATGTATGGTCTAAATTCAATAGCCAGGGAGCCAACTTCTAGGGTTCATTGTTTGCTAATGAGATCAGAATTTGGTTGATTTTTGCTTTTTTTTTTTAAAAAAATCATAAAATGAAGAAAAGTATGTTTTTTTATAATTTATTTTTCGAAAAACTGTGTAAAGAATTAATATTAACATTAAAATTTTTGTTTAAAAAAATCATAAAATGAAGAAAAGTATGTTTTTTTATAATTTATTTTTCGAAAAACTGTGTAAAGAATTAATATTAACATTAAAATTTTTGTTTAAATATGAGATTTAATATTAAAACGCGAATATTATTAATTAATGTAGGTGGGCAAATTAAAACTAAAATGTATAGAAAAATATTAAACATAATATTACTAATGTCGAAAAAATAAGGGTTAAATATGTCTTTGGTCTCTTAATCTGTAGTGAATTGTGGAATTTATCTATTTTGAGATTTTGAACCAATTTAGTCATTCATCTTCAAAATACGTGGTTTTGTCCTTTTAATCAAATTTTGTTAGATTAATCTAATTTTTCATACACATCTTAAAAACGTATTTGAATTGTTTATACTGTTTGACACATTTTTGCTTTAATGTTAAGTTAAATACTATTATGAAACACGCTTAAAATGTCAAATGAACTTAACAAAATTTGACTAAAAGAACTAAATCCACATATTTCGAACGATGAAGTACTAAATTGGTCCAAAATTTCGAAATGGACTAATTCCAAAATTCACTGAAAATTAAGGAACCAAAAACATATTTAACCCAAAAAATAATAATGAATTAGTATAAAAATTGATATAAAGTTACGTGTTATTATCTCCTAAAACCAAAGTATAACAATATCTAAAAAGAGAAGTAAAAAACTGCACATGAACCATAGCCTAAATCAACTTAAAATACAAACCAAATGATGAAAATCAAGCGAAAAATCCAATGAAAGATCATGCAGTTCCAAACTGTGTTACAAGTTAAATATCATACACATCTCGATATGACACGTTTCAACTAGTGCCATGTAACAATTTCAATGCCATGTTAGATAAAGGGCTACATGAAACACAATGTTTCTAAAAAAAACAAAGCTATTCAATTCAAGCATGAAAACACACACTTGACACAACAATTACCATAAAGTAGCATTGTCTTTTCGCATCATATATACTTTAAAACATGTTGGTCATCGAGAAAAATATGTAACCATCAAATTATTGAAACACTATCACTAAACTGCTAAAGAAATCAATATTGCAAGGGATATGAAGTTCAATTCTGTTGAAGATATTGTAAAGGTTTCCTCTTATTAGGAAATGCACTCCTTGATATGATCGTGCCAACTTGCTCCTTCTTGGAAATTTTAGTGTTCTCTTTCATGTCACTAGCTCCAAGAATATCCCTTGCACGTTTCACAGGCAAACTCGATATAATCTTCAACTCTTTCTTCATAAATGATTCACGGAGCTTAGGGATATTACACTTTGGTGGTGTTCCCATTTCATCTCCAGAGAAAGTGCCTACAAATAAAGGTTTATATAAATAGTTACTTCGTTTGTACAGGTAAACTCTTGAACAGATATTGCATTGCTTTAACCAAAACTCATACCTGATGCAGACATTTGCTGATGGTTAAAAGTGCATAACTTCATTTCACCATCGTGAGGCATAGTTGGAGCATTCTCATCTGAATTTTGATCACTTGCATCTTCAAAAGTGTGGAAATCATTGAGCAAATACTTTTCAATGCTTTCCAAGTCCCTCTTCATATTAAGCTGATTTTTGCCATCTTCTGGACCAGTCACACCAACATATTCATGATCATCAGAGTTATTAATCAACCTAGTAACTTCTTCCTGCACCGAATCATTTGTCATATGCAGAACCTCCTCACTGAATTCTTTCTCCATCTGATCACTTGGCATGCTTTCTTCCATTTTGAAAGTGTCCACAACATCTCCAAGTGCACTTCGATCAAAATATGTTTCATCCTCAAAGCCTTTTGTTGCTGAAGGCACAAGGTTATTGGGCAAAAATCCAATGCCTTCCTCTGAATCAGCATTCAGACCTGATTTCTCAACTTCTCCCTCCAACAACTGTTCTCCAACTTCCACATTGTTCAAGACCATTGCACTAGGTGTTGCACGTATAACTTGTTCACTTTCTTCAACTTGCATTTCATTGACAATAATTTGAATGTTCTCTTCCATATCACAAATTCCATTATCAACTTCCTCAGAATCACCAATCAGACCTGACTTGTCAATTTCTCCCTCCAATAAATACTCTCCAATTTCATCAACTAGCTCCTTGTTGAGATCCATCTGCATGTTCTCCTCCACATCACCAATTCCAACATCAACTCTTGCTGTTTCGGACTGCAACACTTTAGTCTCTGAATTATTTAGCTGCTTGGGAGAAAAACCAGTCATTGTATCTGAAGCTGGGCTTAAACTTATTTTTCTTGAAGATACAAACTTTCCTTCAGACATATCAACATTTTCAAACACAATGCCTAGAACATCACGATTAGAGAGATTATAAATTAATTACTTGAAAATCAAGGGAGAATTTTGATGAAGCATCATTATAAATAAACTTTAAAATAAAACAATTCACTGTACCTGAAACAACCATTTCATGAACATTAAAATCTGTCTTCACTTCACTTAATGCATCATTTGGTAGGAACTGAACTGGTGTCCCATCCGAATCTTCAAAAGTCGAAGATTGGAGCTCATCCGTAAATTGTTCAATGGTCACATTGGTCTTCCCATCATCATTAGTGATGGTACGTATAGAAATGTCAAGGCACCTGGTATCAACTTCAGATCTTCCATTTAGAATAGCATCATCATGAACATCAGAGTTGTAAAACAACCCAATAACTTTTCCTTCAGTTATGTGCATATTACCTTCCTCTATAGCTTTGCCTAAAAGATTCACATTGGCTGTTGTGTGCAAAGCTTCCTGAGTGTATTCAACTTTCTCCATGTTGGAACTTTGCATGCTTTCTTTCATGTTACAAGTTCCTATATCTCCAAGTGGACTCTGTTCAGAATATGTTTCAGACTGAAAGCTCTCAACTAAGGAGGCTTCTAGGTTACAGGGAGAAAATCTAGAGCATTCCCCTAGATTTGCAATGGAACCTGTATTTTGTGGTGATGTCAACTCCTCTTCACACGTTTCTGCATTTGCAGACAGATGATTCAGAAAGCCAGCTATAGAAGATTATGAACCAATCATACTTAAAGACATAACGAATAAATTTGAAAATAAAAACTGCACTATACCTTGGTGAATATTAACGTCACTAGACTTGACTTCATTTTCTGGATAAGTTCTCTGAAATTGATCTTTTGTACCAACTGAATGTTCTGCAGTTAAATTGGTCTTTCCATCAGTATCCTTGCCATCAACTTCTGATCCAGTGTTTGTGAGATCGTAGTTATTGCCTTCAGATTTCTGCACTTCTTCTACCGTAGGGTAACCAAAGTCCTCTTGGGAAACATGCATAACACTAACATCTTTTAGGTTTGATCCTTGAGGGCTATTGTGGTCGCCTTGTTCTACAACTTCCTCTTCTTCCACCATAGGGTAACCAGATTCCTCTAGACAAACATGTAAAACATTCACTTCTTTCATGTTTGGTCCTTGAGGGATATTTTGGTCACCTTGTTCTACAGCTACATCTTCTTCCACTTCAGGGTAAACATATTCTTCCTGATAAACATGTAAAATATTCACATCTTTTATGTTTGGTCCTTGAGGGCTATTGTGGTTGCCTTGTTCTACAGCTACATCTTCTTCCATCACAGGGTAAACAGATTCTTCCTGGTAAACATCTAAAATATTCACATCTTTGATGTTTGGTCCTTGAGGGCTATTGTGGTCACCTTGTTCTATAGCTACATCTTCCACCACAGGATAAAGAGATTCTTCCTGATAAAAAATATTCACATCTTTGATGTTTGGTCCTTGAGGACTATTGTTGTCACCTTGCTCTACAGCTACATCTTCCGCAATAGGACAATCAGATTCCTTCTGAGAAACTAGTAAAATATTCACATCTTTCATGCTAGGTCCTTGAGAGCTATTCTGGTCACCTTGTTTTAAAGCATCATCTTCTTCCACCATAGGGAAACCATATTCCTCTTCAGAAGCATGTAAAACATTTACATCTTTCGGGTTCGAGCCTGGAGGGCTATTGTGGTCTCCTTGTTCTACATCTTCATCCTTTTCCATCACAGGGTAACCAGATTCCTCTTGGTGTAAAACCTTCCCATCTTTCATGCTTGATCCTTGAGAGCTAATGCAGTCGCCTTCTTGATGTATAGCTTCATCTTCTTCCACCATAGGGAAGCCAGATTCTTCTATAGAAGCATATAAAGCATTCACATCTTTCATGTTTGATCCTGGTGGGCTACTCTGGTCGCCTTGTTCAACAGCTTCATCCTTTTCCACCACAGGGTAACCAAATTCCTCTTGAGAAACATGTGAAATCTTCACATCCTTCATGCTTGATCCTTGAGGGCTACTGTGATCGCCTTGTTCTACAGCTTCATCCTTTTCCACCACAGGGTAACCAGATTCCTCTTGAGAAACATGATAAATCTTCACATCTTTCATGCTTGATCCTTGAGGGCTACTGTGATCGCCTTGTTCTACAGCTTCATCCTTTTCCACCACAAGGTAACCAGATTCCTTCATATCTTTCATGCTTGATCTTTGAGGGCTAATGCAGTCTCCTTGTTCTGTAGCTTCATCTTCTTCCACCATAGGGGGAGCAGATTCCTCTTTAGAAGAATGTAAAGCATTCACATCTTTCATGTTTGATCCTTTAAGGCTATTATGAACACCTTGTTCGGCAGCTTCAGCTTTTCCCTTTTCATATTCACAAATATCTCCAATAAGATTATTGTTCTCACCCAACTTCTCAACTTCTCCCTCCGACAACTGGTCGTTGAATTCCACCAAAGCAACTGCTACAGGTGCTAAATGTAAACCTCCCTGACTGTTATGATGCTCTTCCTCGAGTCTACTTTGCATGTCTTCTCCAGCCCCACAAATTCCAAACTCTTCCCTTGTTATTTCCAGAGACAAATTTGTTTCAAATTCCAACCTTTCAATCTCTGAACCTTTCAAATTCTTGGCAGAAAAAACACTCCTTTCCTTTGAACCAGGGCTAGGAGTCACCAAATCAATCATTTCCACATTTTTGCTACTAACACAATGAAGGGTGGTGTCTTTCTCAGTTCTAGCATTACCAGAACCTACAGGATCTTCTATTTCTTTTTCCTGTGTCCGAAACAAAACCAAATTCCACAAACCAAGAATTCAATAACCAACCCAATAAGCAAATAAACAATTAAAAACCAGTCCCTAACACCATGTTCCTAAACAAAATAGAAAATGGATAAAACTTAGTCGTAATTTCCCTCAGTTTATTAGTGTTTGTAATTCAAAAAATTAAAGTTGGTAGAAAGGGGTATTAATATATTTGTATAACATAAAAGACACCTCTTAAGTTTGTATAGTACAGAGAGTACGTGGAATTTTTTCTAATACGATTTTGGATCAATAGTACAAAATATTTTCCTGTAACCTTCTTCAGTTCCTATGTGTGTGCTTTCTTCCTAACAAAACTAAGTATATTTGGGATTATTCTCCAATTAAATTATTTGAAGAAATTCTATTTGTAATTAAAAAAATTAAGAAAAGGGTAGAATGATATGAACCTTGAAAAGCAAGAAGAGTCTGTCTGCCATTTCGCTGTTCTTCAAATTTGCAGGAATGCCATGTTTCTTGCACAGAGCCTGCAGTCTCTTCCTCTTCATGCCATGAAAATCCATCTCCATTACTCTCAGTTTTGAACAAAAATTCCGAAACGAACTCCAATTTTTGCAAATTTAAACCAAATCGCGAGGAAAAGAAATGATTTAACAACTTGGGTTTGTTTCTGAAAGTCAAAATGATGAGCTTCCTGCTTCTTTGGTATTTGTTAACTCAGTGAATATGCTTCAGTGGTACAATTTTGGAGTGAGCAAAGTAACCGTTGGTAATCACCATAGAAGTATTTATGTAGTACGTACACGTTCGTTTTTGGTGCTCAAATTTGAATTCAAGTTTGAATTACAGTTATCGCAACCTTATCCAGTTTTGAATTTGAAGCGTTTGATACGAAAATATATCGATGGTCGGTGGCTTTACACGTGGACTACCAATGAACATGCTCATGCACGTGGTGATAAAAGTGGTTTTAGTAGGTGGTAACTTCTCTCTCTATTTTTTATTTTACTTATTCATTTATTTTCTTTGGCTTTTGCTTTTGCTTTCAGCAACATGTTATTAATGTTATTATATTTTTAAGAATCTTTATTAATTTATTTATTTAATTCATGTAGTGTTAGTCTATTCTAAAGTTAAATAAATTGTGACGTGGTACTGTTTAACTATCTCTCAGATTTGGTTTATTATATTTTTAGTTTTAAGGTGTTCTTTTAGTTGTTACACTAAACTGAATGTATTGAGTTTTAGCATAAATTAGTTTAAAAAGTTTTATATATATATATATATATATATATATATATATTGAGTTTTTAATATCACGGATATATTAAAATATTTATAAAAGAGAAATTTAATATTTAACTAAATATTTTAATCATAAATCCAAATAAAAATACAATGTATAATATTCATAGATTTCAAATAAAATACAAATAACTCATTTAAATAGTATTGAATGATAGTTTATAAGAAAATAGAGATTTTTTGAAATCAATTGATAAAATATAACTCATTCAAAATCATTGAGTAATGTTTTAATCATGTTTTTTATTTATTTTTAATTTAAATTAGAGTATATCGGGTACATATATCCACGGATATGGATATTATGATACACGTACATATCCTGTTAACAGACAGATATAAAAAAATATTTATACTCATTATCTATATATATATCTATTTATAATATCAATTTCTTATCCATTGTTGGTCTTTGCACCAATAACTAGGGTATGAAATTTTTTGATATCCTTAATTACACAAGTTAGAATAATGACACTAATTTAGAATATTTAAAGGAACTAGTTTTAGTCCATCAATTTTATGTTTTTTTCTCCTTATGTTCAAGTCTTCTATGATCATAAATTTTTCTTTCTAATCTTTGTATTTTTAAAACAAGTTTTGGAAAATTATTATTTTCAAGTATAGTTATATGCCTACAAAAAGGTTAGAAAAACAACAAACTGACACAGAACTAAAATAATTAGCACGATTTAAAAAGAATAACAAAAAAGACCTCGTCAACAAGTTAAAAGGTGACACTCTAAAACAAAAAAAAAAAAATAAAAAATAAAAAGACAAAAAAAAAAA
>Ga0209589_1012995_pt1 | contig 11061 bp, 12 predicted proteins | sample CowpeawhiteBW_FD_187525 | JGI IMG/M metagenome (GOLD analysis project Ga0209589, IMG submission 187525) | Root nodule microbial communities of legume samples collected from California USA - Cow pea white BW (SPAdes) (version 2) | ecosystem: Host-associated > Plants > Roots > Nodule | place: USA...
AAAATAGAGAAAATAAATATATATATATATATATATATATATATATATATATATATATATATATATAATATGCTATGTGTAAATACGTTTCATGATAATATTTGAGTTTTTTACATTATTTAACACATGCACCAGTGCAGAAAGAGCATTTGGCAGCAGTTATTTTTGCTATTCTACCCCGGTTTTAGAACCGAGACATATAAAGACGAGGCAAAATAGGGTAAGCTTTTGGCCTCGGGTGTTACCCGAGGCAAAAACTCACCTTTCTGCCTCAGTTGTAATGAGAACTAAGGCCATATGTCCCCCCTTTCTGCCTCGGTTCTAATAAGAACTGAGACCGTATGTCTCATTAACTTTTTAAATAAAAAATTTGTTTTTGGTTATTATCACATTTTTTAACCTGCATATTTTTTTAAAACACCAGACCAGAATAGAACAGAAACAAAACTATACATTTTATGAAACATAACATCATTTACAATCCAAATACATTTAAAACCAAGAACACAAGAATACAACCATAAAACACAAGAAATAATCAAAAATAGGAGAAAAAAATAGAAACCAAGAAAATCCCAACAAAACGGAAAACAACAACCCAAATTGCAAAATCAATTATACAAAACGCGAAATAAAAAGGGGGGAATTACGTAATTTTTCGAATTTCAACTAACCACCACACGCACGGAGAATGTGACGGAGCGCGACTGTGGCTTGCTAGAACGGGAGCAACGGTGGCGCGAAAGACTAACAGACAAATAGAGAAGCTTTGTTTTGGGAAAACGAAGAGTTGTTGACGACGTAGAATGGTGGCATGATGGAGACTGGCGTAGTGGCTGTGTGAGACGAACTAGTGGTTGCGTGGGACGAACCAGCGGTTATTGTGGAACCCAAATGACCGCAACAACGTGGAAGGAGGCTCGACAGTAGTTGACAACGCAAATAGAGGCTAGATGACGATGGTTGTGGACAGAAGAGGCACAATCACGAGAGTGAAAACGGGAATGCTGCATTGTGGAAGACAAAGAACAATGCATTCGCGTTTTGAATCCCTAATTTGGTATATGGCCTCAGTTCAATTTTTAATTGAGGTAAATTTGTGATTTTTGGCCTCGGTTCAATTTTAACCGAGGTAAAATAGTGATTTTTGGCCTCAGTTCATTTTTAACCGAGGCCAAATGTCCTTTATGGCAGCGAATCTATTGCAATTAAGACAGAAAAGTTGGCAGAAATTGAAAAAATGTCATTGCGTCATTATATGCTTCGGTTTCCTAATAACCGAGGCCTATAATGCAAGTTAAATAGTCAAAATTGCATTAGTAATTGTCACTTCAATGTTAGCTTAGAAACGTGTTTGAAACATCAAATAATTTTAGCAAAATTTGGTTAAAATGACTAAATCCACACATTTATAAAGATGTGGAACTAAATTAGTCCAAATTTTTTAAGAGAAATTAAGTTCAATTTTAACTGAAAGTTAAGAAAAAAAACATATTTAACTCCAAAATAAATACATAAAATTTTTGGAAGTGCTAGACACATAAAACACATTAAAATTATAATGATATTTATGAAGATGTTCCGCTATAATTGAAATTATATGCTTATGATGAAATTCATCAAATAATTTTGTCTGCTGCGTATGTAAAAGCACAATTGCTTCTCATGATTGAATATTGTTTTGCAAGTCGCGTGTTAAAAACGTTGTCAATGGCATGAAAGTAGTTTTGGTGAAAACTATTCTGCTAGTTTAATTTCAAATTGGAAAGCATTTGCATCTTACGTGTGTAATTGAATTGGAAAAGCAATTCGTCTTTTCCCATGAATTGAATAGTGCATGAGTGAATGAAATTCACATGATACATTTTCTATTTGAAGTGCATAAGCTTTTATTTGGAATTAATGGAATGTTGTTGCTTGAATTGCATGCTATAGGTTAAGGTTTTCTCTTTTATGTATCATGATAAATTGGCATTAATTAGGGAAAATAAAAGCATTTGGTATGTATGTTTATAATTTGGTGCATTAACAAAATGTATTTAATTAAATGGATGCATGAGTTTGCTGATTTATTTTAATAGGCCGAATCAATTGACGATTTTATTAAATTATGTTTTTAAGGCATCCATTTATTTGAATTAAAATTATGAAAATGCTATATATGGTTAATAGAAATTAAAGGTATATATATTTATTTATTTAAAATCAAGTATGATAAATTTTGTTATTCACCAAAGTGGCCAAAATTTTAAAGTTTTTTTTTGTTTCAAATTATTAATGTTTTTATTTTAATTACCCATAGAATGGATGCTAAATTATGAATAATTGATTTATGGGTTAAATGAAGTTCATTATTATAAGGTATTTTAGGATCGCCTAAAGGTTGATTAATTGTTCTCATAATTAATGAGCATGATTGTAGTCTCTGTTATGATATCTTTACACTTGCACGCTATGTTTGTTCCAGTCTTTAATGGGTTGAATTTCCTTGACTGGAGTGAACAAGTCCAATTTCACTTAGGTGTGTTGGATCTTGATTTGTCTTTTCAAGTTGAAAAGTTAGCTACTATCACGGATGCCAGTAGCAATGAAGAGAAAGCCCATTACAAAGCTTGGGAAAGGTCAAACAAACTTAGCTTAATGTTTATGAGAATGAGTATAACAAGCAATATTAAGTTAACTCTTCCCAAAACCAATAACGCAAAAGAATTTTTGAAATTTGTGGAAGAGCGCTCCCAAACTACTGAAAAATCTCTTGTTGGGACATTGATGACTATGTTGACCACCATGAAGTTTGACAGTTCACATAATATGCACGAGCATATGATCGAGATGACAAATATCGCAACAAGACTTAAGTCTCTAGGAATGGCAATGTATGAAGATTTTCTCGTGCAGTTCATTTTGAACTCATTACCGTTTGAGTATGGTCCATTCCAGATGAACTACAATACCATGAAAGACAAGTGGAACATGCATGAATTGCATAGTATGCTAATTCAGGAGGAGACCCGACTGAAGAACTTAGGAAGCCACTTTATTCAGTATGTGAAGAATAAAAGAGTTGTTGGAAAGAAATTTATTAAGAAACATGGAAAGGGTAAAAGACCACTGAAGATTGACGAGTCCTCAACCAAAATTCAGAATAAAATGACAAATGTCATTTATGCGGGAAGTCTGGACATTTCCAAAAGGACTGCATAAAGCGTAGAGCTTGGTTCGAAAAGAAAGGTGAGCATAATGCTTACGTATGTTTTGAATCAAACTTAACTGAAGTTCCCCATAATACATGGTGGATTGATTCTGGATGTACAACTCATGTTTCTAATGTGATGCAAGGATTTCTTTCAACCCGAGCCATAAACCCAAATGAAAAGTTCGTCTTCATGGGCAACAAAGAGAAAGTTCTAGTGGAAGCCGTCAGGACTTATCGTCTAATCCTCTACACTGGATATCACTTAGACCTTTTGGATACTTTTTATGTACCTAGTATCACTAGGAATTTAATTTCTTTGTCTAAGCTGGATGTTGTTGGATACTCTTTTAAGTTTGGGAATGGTTGTTTTAGTTTATTTAAGCATACTTTTATGATTGGATTTGGTACACTTTATGATGGTTTATATAAATTGAATTTGGATAATTTATATGTTGAAACTCTTATGACCTTGCATCACAATGTTCACACTAAACGTAATTTAGTGGATGGATGATTTGCTTACTTGTGGCATAAGCATTTGAGACACATTTCCAAAGAAAGAATGCAAAGATTAGTAAATAATGAAATCCTTCCGGATTTGAATTTTACTTATTTGAATGTGTATGTGAATTATATTAAAGGCAAACAAACAAAACACACAAAGAAAGGAGCCACAAGAAGCACTCAGCTTCTTGAAATCATACATACTGATATATGTGGTCCGTTTGATGTAAATGCTTTCAATAAAGAGAAGTACTTCATCATCTTATTGATGATTTTACGCATTATGGACATTGTCTATCTACTGCATGAGAAATCTCAATCTGTGAATGTCTTGAAAGTTTATATAAATGAAGTGAAAAAACAATTAGACATAAAGTTGAAAATCGTAAGATCTGATAGATGTGGTGAATATTATGGAAGATATGATGAAAGTGGACAACATCCTGGTTCATTCGCTAAGTTCCTTGACAAACGTGGTATATGTGCTCAATATACAATGCCAGACACATCACAACAAAATGGTGTATCAAAAAGGTGTAATCGAACCTTAATGGATATGGTTAGGACTATGTTAAGTAATTCATGTTTACCTGTATTATTGTGGATGTATGCTTTAAAGACAGTCATGTATTTATTAAACAAGGTTCCTACTAAAGTTGTTCAAAAGACTCATTTTGAGTTATGGACGAGTAGGAAACCCAATTTCAAACACCTACATATTTAGGGTTGTCAGGCAGAAGTAAAAATATACAATCCGCAAGAAAAGAAATTGCATGAAAGAACAATTAGCGGATACTTCATTGGTTATCCAAAAACATAAAAAGGGTATATGTTTTACTGTGCTACCCATAGTACATGAATCGTTCAAGCTTGAGATTCTTGATTCATTGAGAATGGTTAAACTAGTGGGAGTGACGCTTCACAAAATGTGGAGATTAAGAAAGTTAGAGTACAAGTTCATGTAGCTAGTACTTCTTTATCAAGAGTTGTTGTTCCACATGTTGTAGAAACTAACAACAATCAAGAAGAACAACAAATTAATGATCCTAAGGTTAACAATGAATCGGTAGTAGAACACCCACAAGAAATAGTATTAAGAAGATCTCACAGAGATAGAAAGTCTACTATTCTGAATGACTATGTGGTTTATCTACAAAGTCAGAAAATGACTTAAGTATTGATATTGATCCATTTTCATTTGCAAAAGCCATTAATGGTGATAATTCTGATAAGTGATTAGATGTCATGAAAGATGAGTTTAAATCAATGGCACATAATGACGTATGGGACCTTGTGGAATTACCATAAGTGTAAAACCTTAGGAAATTAAATAATTAAATAAATAAGTATTTAATAAATGCGGATAGTGGGAACTTTTATGACAATTAATGTTGGAGTTTTTAATGTGGAATAATAATAGCTCACATGGTTGAGAGTACTTAGTTATTATGAGGAGACTTAGGTTCAAGTCTTGTATATGCCCATTGTGTGTTATTTTAATTGTTATTTATTTTTATAATATGCTTGATCATGATGAGTGGTAATATAATCCTATATGTATAGGAACTATCACGAAAATAAAGTCCTTTTTTTTTGCCAAAATTCTTTTTGGCATGACTGTGAAGGAGTATAGACCCTAGCCATCTTGAGGAGCAGATGGAAGGGCTGCGACACCATCAAGTAATGGTCTTTGAATGGCCATTACAACCCTTAGCTATTAACCATTATTACATCAAAGTTAAGAGGCCAATTAAGGGCGAGAGAATGTGTTTTTGGAGCCTGTCATTAGAGAGTATTGTGAGGGGAAGAAATTTAGAGGAACGATTGGATTTTATGAGAGAGAGGAAGAGTTGCACCGTGGAAAAACAAGGAGACCATTGTTGAGAAGGAAGAGAATCTAAACTTATCAAGTTTGAGCAAGGAATCCAGGTTAGGGGTGTTGAATTCGTGTTTAGTCGCATTTTTTGTAATTACATGAATCACATGAACTGTATGAGTATTCTATTATGTTGTTATGGATTCTGTGCGAGGTTCTAGAAATTTTCAGAAATCGCCTGGTGGTGAAGGCCTGCCAAGTGACTTATACAATTATGTGGACTTTTTGGGATTTTTTACCAGAAATCGCTTGGTAGCACGAACTGCTCGCCAAGCAATCCAACCTTAACAACCTTGTTTCTGGACTTTTGACATGAACCACCTGGCGGAGATGAACACTCACTGTAACATCCCGATCGGATATCACAAATTTAAATAATAAAATAAAGAAATAATAAATAAACTTCATTAATTGAAATATCATTTTCCAAAATCGCGGAAAATTTAAAACTTTATTACATTATAAAGTATCACAAAACCTCTACTATAAACTCAATTATAAAAGCCATGTTCAATAATCCAAGATTACAAGTATGTAAATTTCATAAAAATAAAACTCTGTATAAAATTTCCCAGATAGCCCACGCTCTGACTCTATATCTCACCAGATTCATCTGAAACATCATCTGTTCCCGTGTACCGTGTACACGATCATCGCCAAACACAAGCAGATAGGGTGAGTTAACAATTAAACAACATATATATAAAACATATATACATACAAACACACCAAAGGAATTCCATCCTTTGATTCCATATCACATGGCCACCACCATGTCATCCATGGTCTTCATCTTTAGACGAATATCTCAAGATGTCTTGTTGCCCCACCTACAAGCCACAACTTGTAGAGCACGTGCGGAAAACCAACTACAAACTATACTCTATAACGCCAGGTAGAGTTTCCAATACAAACATAGTTCGTAACGTCCCAAGACTACCAAACTCGTCAGGTTATTACTGCGGAGGGCAATCTAACTGAACCCATTCGTATGCACCACAACACGCACACTTGGTGAACGTTTGGCAAGTGAACCAATCGTTAACGTAGTAATAAAATATCGTCCTCTAGGATTGACTTGTTGAATACTAGATTCCTAATTTATGTAATTTTGAGCAAATGTGAATCAATATAATTGCAAGCATAAAATTTATAACAAAAACTTTAATCAAGAGAAGAATCGTTAGAGGATTAATTTCGTACTTTTTCCTATAAAATTCTACTCCTTTTTAATTGATGCAAGTAATATAATCATCCACTTGAGTTCACTGAGAGCTGTTTTACCCCTAATCCCTTAGTAGGTAAAATCTATTTATTGAATTCGAACCCCCAATGTCTTGTTTATAATCACAAACAATCCCCAATTTCCCAATTGTGAAATTGCTCATAAATAAACGATACAACCATAAACAGAGCACTGAGATGAAGAACATTAACAAAACATCAAATGTAAAGAGTAGAACCTATAATCCAAAGTATTACACCAATCCTCTAACAAAATGGAATTAGTTTTGCATACTGAAATAAAAAACACTAAACGGTTGTCCAAAAAATAGATGAAAAACGAGAGGAAGAAGAAGAAGTTTCTTTCCCGTCAACGCTTCCTTTTATCTTTTTCCCACGTTCCTCTTTGCTGAGATCACTTTCTCTCTCCTCTAACCGTTTCCCCCTATCTCTCCTCTTTATATTTTCTTTTTCTTTGAAATCTTTTTGAGTCCACATAATCTTTAAGTTTCTCGCTAGAAAATCTACAGGTTGTGGAAAAATCCACAGGTCACCTATGGAACACTCTATTTTGCGCATGATCTTCTGAAGTCAAAACCACAGGTCGTGGAAAAATCCACCGGGCACCTGTGGAACACCCTGTTTTGTATCCTTCAATTCACTGCACAAAACCACAGGTCGTGGAAAAATCCACCAGGCACCTAGGGAATAAACTGTTTTGAAACTTGCATCTTTTGAAGCCAACTCCACAAGTCGTGGAAGACACCACCAAGCACTTGTGGAACTTACTATTTTGCGTCTAACTTACTCCTTTCAGACCTGTTTACACAAACAACGCACCAATCCAAATGTATGATCCGAAACTAGATAACGCATGATGAAATGAGTCAAATAATGCACAAATGAATAAAAATGTCCTAAACTAATGCATGAATATATCTATATATGATATGCTCATCAACACTCACACCGGCAACACTCACCAACCCGAGCCACAACTCAAGAGATACCATTCTGAGCCACAACTCAAGGAATGCCACGTGCTTAACCCCTATCCTGAGCCACAACTCAAGGGATGCGTTTTGAGCCACAACTCAAGGAACACCAGCAAGCCGACCTTCGAGATATCGTCAAAGCCTTGTAGACCACGCACATTCAAAGTAAGTAAAACACAGGCCCTGTCTTTTCATTATCACTTGACGCTGCTCTTAAGCCGCTAGGCGAGATATGCTTCCAGACTACCTGGTGGGAGACACGTGCCGTCAGGCGCCAAGCGCCTATAAACACTCTGTCATTGCACGTATCGCCTGACGGTACAACTCTTATCGTCAAGCGCCACACGTCTTTATTACCCTCTACAGTTATAGATATCGCCTGGCGGGTCCAATACCACTGCCAAACGCTAAATCAGTACTCGCGTAATATTGTTTTTCAAGCATACCGTACAAATTCCATTCTCAATCACATTGACAAACCTTAAACAACCCTGGCAAAGTTAATTGTGTCAATTCCCACAATTGCTAGCTCATTACCAACTTCCTACACCCATATAGGTTCACTAATACAAATATACCAATCCTTTGGATTGTCTAAGGTCAATCTTATACTACTTCTCCAAATGCCATTATTAAGGTCAAACACTTATATTCTATCTTTATCCTTTACCCCAAATATTACCTCCATCTTCACCCAACTCCAATACATCATAATTAGACCTTACTAATATTTACACCACATTTTCAACGTAGACAAATCCCCATAATATTCCCAACTCCTGAAAGTTATGCTCCACATGACCCAGATTAGTTTCCCAACTCCACTATACACCAAAACACACAAAGCCCACTGCTCTAGTATAGCGTCTAGCGGCAAATTGAGTGCCACCAGGTAGTTCATGTTGTTCCAGGAACCCAGAATTTCACCCCCTGAACCTGCGAATCTTAACCAACCCAACTATTCTGATTTCACTCAATTTTTGACTCAATAGGTTGCATTCGCATGTTTAGGTTCACAATTCATTCCTAAAACTTCCAATATACGAATTCCATTAATATTTTCCACTTAATTTAGTGCAACTATAAAATCCCAAATCATTTACCCTAAAACGATGTTCATACAATTTTTCATCCAATTTAACCTCCAATTACATATAATTCAACGAAATATGACTTTTAATCATTCACAAACAGTTAGTACTGTCTTTTTCCCTAATCAGAATCATCCCAAAAATCCCAAAACACCAAAATCGAGTCAAATTGACTCGCGTCACCTGGCGAGTGTTCATCACTACCAGGCCGTGCATACAAACCCAAAAAACTAGGTGCAACAGGCAAGTGTCGCCTGGCATTCAAGATCATGCCGCCAGGCGGTTCCTCTTTAGGAACCCAGAAATAACACAAAAATGCTTTAGTCGTTTGGCGGCAGTTCATCGCCCGCCAGGCGGTTTCTGGAAAAATTCCAGAAACCCGAAATTCAAGCCAAGACAGAGGATGTTCATGCATAATCATACAATACATCATTCAATTAATCTTAAACATAAAATTTACGAGGTTCAGCTCCCCTAACCTGAATTCCTTACTTAAACTGATTGTGTAAGAGTTCCTCCTTGATCAACTATCGTCTCCTTTGTTACCACTCTCACGCCTTGCTGCAATGTCTCCTAAATTCCAGTTTACGTGCTCAGAAACCTTTCCTCACAACACTCACTATTGGTAGTCTCAAAACCCTCTCTTTCCTCTTCAATGGTTCTCTTAACTCTACCTTAATCAAGCTTAATGTCAAAAAAACGAAAATTGACATTAAACTTAGCTTAATGGTCATTCAATGGTTGTTTCATGATCATTTTTGCAGCCTTCCTAGCTTCCCTCTGACGGCTAGGGTTTCTATGACCTTTCCCTTCCATACCAAAAAGAATTTTGACAAAAAGAAAGTTTAATTTGGTTCTACAAACGTTCAAACCCATTACCATGCTAATATCAAATCAATGCACAACCATTCAACCAATTCATGTTTTGTGATAAATCCTATAATTCTAAGATTATATTATCACTCACCGTGATCAAGCATATTATTAAAATAATGATCAATTAAATAACACACAATTTGACATACATAGGACTAAAACCCAAGTCCTTTCAACATAACTAAGTATTCTCAACCATGTGACCTAGTACTATTCCATGTCACATCAATTAACATTTAATGGCATAATAGCTCCCACTACCCGCATTTATTAATTAATTAAATTTCACGGGTCTTACACCCACTAGGTGATGCGAGCTAACTTGGCTCATTTTGGGACTTTTGTGATTTCTAGGCTATTTCTGATCGGTGGAAAAAGGGACTTTTAGCCATGGTTGAATATTGCATTTCATAAACCATTGGTTTCTGCAATAGTTTAAGGTAGTTGGGTAAATAATGGTATGGATATATTTTGGGGTTTGGAAAGGATTGGGATGTTACGTCTAGGACTAATGGATGCATGAATTCCCGTAAGGAAACTGTACTTACGCACTTAATTATGTATTAGACATCATTGGAAGCATGATTGAATTGTTGGATTATGTGAATAGCTAGAGAGATGGAGTTGGGGATTTATGAGGTCTTCGCAGGTGTAGGGAAAATTTTGAGTTGTCCAGAATTGCAAGCACTGCTTGGCAGCACATTATTTGCCGCTAGGCGCCAGTACAAATTGATAGTGTGTGGCTGTGAGGTGCAAAACAATGTTAAGGACTTTGTGGTGTCATTTTGTTTAATGAGAGTGGATTAAGGAATATTGGACAGAGGTTGAGGGAGAGTAAAAGTATATAGATTAAGTGTGAGAAGTGATTTTTGGGGTAATTTGTGATTGGGTAGTCTGTAATGTGGAAGGCAGTGTATGACAGGTTCACAATACTAAGACTAAGGGACAAGGGGGAGCCACGGCTCCCCCAACCGTTTTTGTTTTCATTTTTTTATATATATATATAAAAATAATATTTAAAAATTATTACTCTATTTATATTAATTAATTTTTATTTTATTTTATTTTCTATATATTTAAAAAAATATATTTATATATTACTACTTTATTTATATATTATTACTTTATTTATATATTATTATTTTATTTATATATTATTACCTTAATTTAGTTTAAAAAATCTGTTTTAAAATTTAAAAATCACGTTTTGTTCTCTATTATAATTTTTTATACTTTTCTATTTGGTTTCTCTCTTCCGTGCCTCCATCTCTTTCTCCCCTTTTATTTCCATCTCAATTT
>Ga0209589_1012999_pt1 | contig 11058 bp, 4 predicted proteins | sample CowpeawhiteBW_FD_187525 | JGI IMG/M metagenome (GOLD analysis project Ga0209589, IMG submission 187525) | Root nodule microbial communities of legume samples collected from California USA - Cow pea white BW (SPAdes) (version 2) | ecosystem: Host-associated > Plants > Roots > Nodule | place: USA...
ATATATATATATATATATATATTATAGGTAAATTAAATTTCTAAGTGGTAAAACTTGTTTGAGATTGATATTTTCGATTTTTTTAAGATAATGGTTTTAAAAATGACTTGGTATGTTATTTATGAAATTGAACTTTTTTTTAAGGAAGCACACACATACATACATATATATATATATATATATATATATATATATATATATATATATATATATATATATAATTCAAAATAAAAGAAACCATACAATACCACTTTTGAATAAAGGAAACCATGAAAATATCACTCCGTAAGCTTGTATGTTGCATTTTTACTTGTTTCTCTCAGTAGAAGTAGTACAGTGTTTGGCAATATTGATTAATTTTTTTAAAATACAATCTAGATTCGTTAAAATAAATTGGATCTATGTAGATATATTTTAATTAAACTAAGTACATTTATATTTTTTAATCCATTTTAAATTGGATTAAATCTATATTGAATCCATTTATCAAGTAGATGAGAGATTGATTTAACATGTTTAACAATTAAGGGTGTGTTTGGAGATAATTTGAGAGAATTGATTCTATTTGATGTGATAAAATTTGATGGAGAAGCCAGAAAGAGTTGTTTATCTTTGATGTGAATTTTCCATCTATAATTGATTTTAGAAATTGATTTTAGGTGCTTCCAAACAACTTAGTAGCATGAATTAATTTTAGGAATTGATTTTGGGTGTTTCTAAAGTGAAACCAAACATACACTAAATCTATTAAAAATTGGTCGAGTTGATTTGACTTTGTACCCAATTAACTTAGTCCTATATTTATTTAACCTGACTTAGCTCGATTTTTGATTTGGATCGACTCAACTCGATTTTTGTCACTTTAAAAGAGGTAATCTTATGTTAAATTGAACTTGTATTTGGGTTGAAATAGACTCGGAAGGTTTTGTGAAGTTTTAAGAGAATTTTTTATTTCTTGATTGATTTAATTTATATAATTGTGATGAAAGGAGAGGTGGAAAAGGTTGTGATTCAACTTTCTTTATTAACATTTGAGAGAAATAAGGTTAGTTTGAATATATACTATTATTATATTAATGTCAATTCATGAGAATTTTAACTTTTAAATTATTTTTATGTTAATTATATATCATAATTTATTTAATAGTTTTTTTATTTTCTGAAAAAGAGAGAGTTGAAACTATAATTAACATTTATCAATTTAGAACCTCTCTAAATTGGGTTAAATGATATCGATATAAAATTTAAACTTTTAATCGAAGTGATCGAATGATGAGCTTAAAATATTAAAAAACAATTGAATAATTTTCTCTCTTTATGTCTACCAAATTGGGTGACTCCTCCTACTCCAAATGATAAACATACAACCAAATAATTATCATGCTCATCCAGACATAAATAATTTGGTAGTACCTATTAATTGCTATAGTTTTAAAAAATCTCAAGGATAATGTCTCCTTTCAAGATTATTGTAGAAATATACTATGATCAATATATGTATAACTTGACCATTCTTTCATGCTTTTTTGTTTAGACTTTGGAAAAAAAGCTATGATCGAAAGCCGCTGTGAATATAATTTTACAATATCAATGCTCCGATTTGGATTTTACCCCATTAATCGAAACGATGATACAGAAAATACTTAAGAAAGTGAAACGAAATAGATAAGGAATTGAATGACAGGTATCACTTCTTGAACAAAGAATTTTACTGAACAACTTTCACCAATAAGATGACAAACAAGATTTCAAGTAGGAAGACGGAAATCCCATACACAACAAGAAGAAAATTGTATAGCATACTTATTAGTTATTGTGTATGGATGTTTATTGATATGTAATAAAATATATATGAAGCGGGCTTTTACGGTGACATCCTTCACTTTTTTAAACACACAAACACAAACCTAAGATATGAAATAAAACATACGATATTGAATGGTCATGCATATTATGTCCTTAATTGCAACTAAAGTTGTTTGCATTATGGCCACATTGCCCCATTACGTGTCTCATACGACTCGTTAAAGCAGAAGGGGTCATATGAGGATATGCAGTCTTGCCATTGCTGCACATGCACCTAGCGGCTTCATCAAGAGAGCGAGCACTAACAAATGTGCAACAAAGTCCCTTTAGACCAGGAAAAGAAGACAATAAGTTAGTGCAAATACGTAAAGTTGTACAACGTGTGGGTTGTGGAGGTGGAGGAGGTGGCGTTACAGGTCGAGTAAGAGGAGGTGGAGGAGGTGAGACACGCGGAGGGGGAGGAGGTGGGGTAACAGGTCGAGGAGGTGGTGGAGGTGAGATGGATGGAGGGGGAGGAGGAGACGTAACAGGTCGATAAGGTGGTGGCGGTGGTGAGATAAACGGAGGGGGAGGAGGCGGCGTAACAGGTCGAGGAGGTGGAGGTGACGGTGGCGGAAGTGACATATATGGAGGAGGAGGTGAAGGTGACACAAGTGGAGGGGGAGGAGGTGGTGTAAAAGGTTGAGGAGGTGGAGGTGGAGGTGGAGGTGAGACAGGTGGAGGGGGAGGAGGTGAAGTAATAGGTGGTGGAGGAGGAGGAGGCGAGGGTAAAACAGGTAGGGGTGGAGGTGTCATAATAGGAAGAGGTGGTGGTGGTGAAGGTGAAATGGGTGGTGGAATAGGAGGTAAGGATGGTGGTGACATAGGAGGCGATATTGACGGTGACTCTAGAGGCGGAGATATTGGTGATGAGTCTGGAGATAACAATGGAGGTAATGTTGAGGGTGACAATAGTGGTGGTGAGATAGGAGGTAACGATGGTGGTGAGTTAGGAGGTGATAATGGTGGTGACTTTAAAGGTGGCGACAACGGTGGTGAAATAGGAGGAAATAATGATGGTGAGTCAGGAGCTGATATTGGCGGTGACTCAAAAGGTGAAAATAATGGTGGTGAGACAGGAGGTGATAATGGTGTTGACTCTAAAGGTGGCAATATTGGCTGTGAGATTGATGGTGACAATGGAGGTAAGGTATCTGAGGGCGAAAATAATGGAGGTGAGATAGGCGGTAACGATGGTGATAAGTTAGGAGGCAATAATGGTGGTGAGTTTGGAGGTGATTGTGGTGGTGACCCTACAGGTGGTAATGTTGGTAGTGAAATCGGTGGTGACAATGGAGGTAATGTTGAGGGCGACAATGGTGGTGAGATAGGAGGTAATGATGGTGATAAGTCAGGAGGTGATAATGGTGGTGACTCTAGAGGGGGCAATAACAGTGGTGATAATGGTGGTGAGACGGGAGGTGATAATGGTGTTAACTCTAGAGGTGCCAATGCTGGTTGTGAGATCGGTGGTGGGAATGGAGGTAAGATATCTGAGGGCGAAAATAATGGAGGTGAGATAGGAGGTAACAAGGGTGATAAGTTAGTAGGCGATAATGGTGGTGAGTTGGGAGGTGATTGTGGTGGTGACTCTAGAGGCGGTAATGTTGGTAGTGAGATTGGTGGTGACAATGGAGGTAATGTTAAGGGCGACAATGGTGGTGAGATATGAGGTAATGATGGTGATAAGTCAGGAGGTGATAATGGTGATGACTCTAGAGGTGGCAATAACAATGGTGATAATGGTGGTGAGATTGGAGGTGATAATGGTGTTAACTCTAGAGGTGCCAATGTTGGTTGTGAGATCGGTGGTGGGAAGGGAGGCAAGATATCTGAGGGCGAAAATAATGGAGGTGAGATAGGAGGTAACAAGGGTGATAAGTTAGGAGGCGATAATGGTGGTGAGTTGGGAGGTGATTGTGGTGGTGACTCTAGAGGTGGTAATGATGGTAATGAGATCGGTGGTGACAATGGAGGTAATGTTGAGGGCGACAATGATGGTGGTGAGGTAGGAGGTAATGATGGTGATAAGTCAGGAGGTGATAATGGTGATGACTCTAGAGGTGGCAATAACAGTGGTGATAATGGTGGTGAGACGGGAGGTGATAATGGTGTTAACTCTAGAGGTGCCAATGTTGGTTGTGATATCGGTGGTGGGAATGGAGGTAAGATATCTGAGGGCGAAAATAATGGAGGTGAGATAGGAGTTAACAAGGGTGATAAGTTAGGAGGCGATAATGGTGGTGAGTTGGGAGGTGATTGTGGTGGTGACTCTAGAGGTGGTAATGATGGTAGTGAGATCGGTGGTGACAATGGAGGTAATGTTGAGGGCGACAATAATGGTGGTGAGATAGGAGATAACGACGGTGATAAGTCAGGAGGTGATAATGGTGATGACTCTAGAGGTGGTAATAACAGTGGTGATAACGGTGGTGAGACGGGAGGTGATAATGGTGTTAACTCTAGAGGTGCCAATGTTGGTTGTGATATCGGTGGTGGGAATGGAGGTAAGATACTTGAGGGCGAAAATAATGGAGGTGAGATAGGAGGTAACAAGGGTGATAAGTTAGGAGGTGATAATGGTGGTGAGTTGGGAGGTGATTGTGGCGGTGACTCTAGAGGTGGTAATGTTGGTAGTGAGATTGGTGGTGACAATGGAGGTAACATTGAGGGCGACAATAATGGTGGTGAGATAGGAGATAACGACGGTGATAAGTCAGGAGGTGATAATGGTGACGACTCTAGAGGTGGCAATGACGGTGGTAAGATAGGAGGTGATAATGGTTGTGAGTTGAAAGGTGATATTGGGGGTGACTCTAGAGGTGACAACATTGGTGGTGAGGTCGGAGGTGACAACGGAGGTAGCGTTGAGGGTGGCAATAATGGTGGTGAGTCTGAAGGTAATAATGGTGGTGAGTCTAGAGGTGACAATAATGGTGGTGAGATAGGAAGTGACAATGGAGGCAACATTGAGGGCGATAACAATGGTGGTATGGTAGGTGGTATATCAGAAGGTGACTTTAGGGGTGGCAAAAGTGGAGAGATAGGAGCTGACGATGGAGGTGATGTTGAGGGTGACAATAATGGTGGTGAGATAGGAGGTGACGATGGAGGCAATGTTGAGGGCGATAACAATGGTGGTGTGATAGGTGGTATATCAGGAGGTGACTCTAAGGGTGGCAAAAGTGGATAGATAGGAGGTGACAATGGAGGTAACGTTGAGGGTGACAATAGTGATGGTGAGATAGGAGGTAACGATGGTGGTAAGTCAGGAGGTGATAATGGTGGTAGGACAGGAGGTAACAATGGTGATGTATCAGGAGGTGATAATGGTGGTGACTTTAGAGGTGGGATAAAAGGTGACAATAGGGGTGAGACCGGAGGAGATAATGGGGGCAACGTTGATGGTGACAATGATGGTGTTGAGATTGGAGATAATGATGTTGGTGGTGGTGGTGGTGTTGTGATTGGAGGAGGTGGTGGTAGTGGTTTAGTAAGAGGTGGAGGTGGTGGTCGTCTAACAGGAGGTGGAGGTGGTGGTCGTCTAACAGGAGGTGGTGGTGGTGGTCGTCTAACAGGAGGTGGTGGTCGTCTAACAGGTGGTGGTGGTGGTGGTCGTCTAACAGGAGGTGGTGGTCGTCTAACAGGTGGTGGTGGTGGTCGTCGTCTAATAGGAGGTGGTGGTGGTGGTCGTCTAACAGGAGGTGGTGGTCGTCTAATAGGAGGTGGAGGTGGTCGTCTTCTAATACGAGGTGGTGGTGGTGGTGGTGATCTAGTAGGAGGTGGTGGTGGTGGTGGTCTAATAAGAGGTGGTCGTGGTGTCTTAGGATATAGTGGAAATTTAATTGGAGAGATGTGAGATTGTGGGAGTGTTATTGGAAGGGAATCGTTGTTTGAGCTAACCATGGGAAAGAAAAGGAGGGAGAGGGTAAGGAGAAGGGCAACGGGTGCCACCACACCCTTTGAAGCCATTTTCCTTCCTATTTTTTCCTATGGCTTTAACATGTGAACAAGTGTTGATTTTTTTACAGCTGAACATTGCAAGAGATTTTATAGGCCATGGGGGTGTGTGTATTTCCTTTTGTGTTTACTTTTTTGCGTAGAGTAAATAAAAATTAAAGAGGGTTGAATCTTTGGGCATAAATAGGTAGGTAGAATCTTTAAAGTTTGGAAAAAAACCATATATGCCCTAAATATCTAATTTCCTGTTAGGCGTAAGTGGTATAACAATGCAAATGGCTTCATCATGTTTGTGTTTGTTCTCTTTTCTTTTGTTTGCAACATTGTTGTTGCCTTTCATTGATTATATTTTAGTTAGCTGAAATATTATTTTAGAGCATATAAATGGCATGATAATAAGTTATGGGTGTATTTGGGTTCACAAATTACCAAATAAACATGATTTACATGACAGTCTTTTAGTAAGTATATACTGTGAAACTTAAGTTTGGCCAAACAACTATATTATTCAGAATCGCATTCAGCATTGGACTAATTAAGATTATTTTGTGTAAATTTATATGGAGAAATAGGTTATGTTCTAAAATATTTTCTAAAACTTAAAAAAATTACATATAGATTCAATGCCCGAAAATAATATTGAATTCATATAATTAAAAAATGTACTCATTAAACTTTAAATTTACAGTATAGAATGAGTTTTAAATTGAAATATAATTTTAAAAGTAAATAAGTATTTTTCAATTCTTAATCTAAATTAAAAAATTGCTTAGTATTGTATTCAATTTTTTAAAATTTTATAGCTTTATTTGAGATACTCATATTACTTAAAAAAAAATTAAATTTGTTTGTAATATATTATTAAATTGTGTATCAATTTTCCATGGTTTCAATAGAGAAAAATGTTGACATAAAATTTCAAAAAATAACCCATAAATTGAAGTCTATATAAAAACAATAAACATTAATTTAATGTCTCGCTACGACGTCGGATGTTCAAGAAACATTAAATTTTATTTTGTGTTAATGAAAAAGAAAAACCAACTTTTATATATTTTCTATAGAAGACTTTTATAATACTTTGTTTTCGAACCACGTAAAGTTACGAAAAGGTTATGCTGCTTAGATTCAAACTTTAACCTAGATATAACACTTAAATATTTATATTGGAAATTGATGCCTGGCAATGTCATGATTATGATAATATATGCCATATTTCAAATATTATTATACATTCTTGTAAACTTTGAAGATAAATGGAATTTTTAGAATGACCTTAAAACATTAGAACTTTAACTTCTTTTTCTATTTTGTATCTTTATATGATAAATTTAAATGTTTACGAGTTAAACACATTATTTATCTTTAAACTATTATAAAATATGTATACTATTTTTAAAGTTATTAAACACATATACTAAATACTTTAAATTATAAAGTATTTAGTATATGTATTTTATGAAAATAATGTAGACCTCTTTCTCAACAAATAATATATCAAAAGTGTTTTTAATATTACAAATATAATTTTTTATGAGTTTTAGAAACGAAAACATATTTAATTCAATTATTATTCACATTATTCCCAAAAGTAAGATATTCTTTTTTCCGTCATAAAGAATGAATACTATTTAACTAGTATATAAACTGTAAATAACTTTTAATTAGGGTAATTACATTAATTCACTTGAATTTAACCTACACATTTCTTATTACAAAATTGACTTCACACAAACACATTTTTTTTTACTTTATAATTTTCTTACTTTATAACAAATATATAACTAAAGAAGATTTATTTTTTTTTTAAACAAGAGCAAGTTTATTAATATTGGTCGATGACATATATAATTATCTATTTTTATAAAAAAAAATTACTTTTAATGTAGAAAATATGAAATAGATTTAAAATACTACAGTAAAATTAAAATACTTGCTATGAGGGGATACATTATAATTGTTAAATGTATGTATTCCATGAATATATATTAATGAAAGTATTAGACTTGCCTGCGACGGCAATTGCATTTAAATTACGTTTTGTTGACCTTCCATAATTTATGTTATTATGCCAAACCCTAACATGCTAACGCATGTTTTTACTGAATAATGTTTGACTACATATTTTATTTAATGCAATTTTATTAATGTATTTTTAATAAAATTAAAATTTAATGCTCTCAATATATAACATGTTGTTAACATATATCTACTTTATTTTATTTTATTATTAATAGATAGCTCACCTTTTTAATATTTAGAAAAATAAGTTAATAAAATAATTATAACTATAACAATTTTAAATATATTTTAATAAAATGTATTATTTTTCCAGTTATTTAAAATTAAAATTATATTAACTATTATCAAGCCTGGTTAATCATTATCAATTTTGTAGAATAAAATTGAATAGATTTAATCCAAGAGTATTATTATACTGTAATAGTAATAATAATAATAATAATAATAATAATAATAATAATAATAATAATAATAATAATAATAATAATAATAATAATAATAATAATAATAATAATAATAATGTAAACATTAGGAATGTCAAAAAAATTCATACATGCAAGTATATGGATAAAACTCGTAACAGATTGAAAATAGATATTATAAATAGATATCCGTGGATAACGGGTACGAGTATTTTTTATACCTGAATATTAACATAGCGATACAGGTATCATAGTATCCGTATCCGTGGATATCCGTATCCGCTATACTCCAATCTAAATTTAAAAATGAAAAAAAAAACATGATTAAAATATTAACGCATTGATTTTGAATGAATTATTTTTTTTATCAATTGGTTTTAAAAAATCTCTATTTCTTTATAAATTGTCATTCAACATTATTTAAATGGATAATTTGCACTTATTTCAAATTTATGAATGTTATACATTATATTTTTATTTGAATTTATAGTTAAAATATGTTGTTAAATATTAAATATTTCTTTTATAGATCTCGTAGGTATCCGTGATATTAAAAAATATACAGGTACTCACATAACGGATACCCATATAGATATAAATACGGATACGAAACAGATATTTATCTAACTGATAAGATACAACAGGATGAAAACCAGAAACAAGTTGCGGCGAGTAGTTGAAAAAGTATAAGTTAGGTGCATTGTTTTTTATCCTACTATTCATATGCTTTATTAAATTTTACTCTTTGATTGGTTTAACGTCACATTAGTTGAATAAATTTGAGATATCTCTATCTATTTTCAAAATCATATCCTTCACAGTTTGAATTAATTATTTTGAAAAAAAACATTTTTATACTACCCTTATTGAAACCTAAACACAACAAACTACTATCATCCAATTTGTATTCATCAATTGTGGCTCACTTTCCCTGGATCATCACAATTATAATCTCTTACAAATCCACATTTCTATGTATATAAGCCAATTTAATTGTATACCAAAAAGTGTTAACTTAAACCTCTGTTAGGTTCATGAAGCCTTTTGGATAATGTAAATAACAAAGAGAAAAAAAAAATCTCATCATCTCACAATTTATTTTATGGAATACATCTATGACAACGTGATATGACAAGACAACAAAATTGTAATTATTTTAGATGATTAGAAAAAGTTAGAGAAAATAAATTTTAAAAGATAGAATTATGAATGAAACACATACTTTATTTATGAACTTTCTATGATTTATTCTTTTAAAACTTATCCTTTAAAAACTCATATATATTAGTGGGATGAATGTTTGTAACATATCTGAAGAGGCAAAACTACATGTGAAAAACATGGGTTTTTTACATTTTTATTTATTTATTTTCTTTTATTTTGACTTATTTTAATATATAATTCGGGAATTTTTATTATTTATGGATCAAAGACGTAAACTGGACTAGACTTTATAATTTAAATGGACATGAGGTCCAAATCACTTTTACTTATTGATTATAGCTTCCTGCACTCCAACAATTACTAGCCGCATCCTCCATAATACTTTGAAAAGTCTTAAACACCCTTCATCATTGCACCACGCCACGCTACCATTGTCACTACTTTTACCACTACCATTGTAAAGGAAGATGAAGAGATGGAGAACATTGCACAGGAAGAACAAGAGAGAAAAATGTAGAAAAAAAAAGAAAAAACTCATTGCAGATAGTTTTTTCCGGAACATATTTAAAGTGTTTCGAAACACTTTCTGGAACATGTTTCATGTATGGGTGATCTTGAAAATTAATTCCAAAAAAGAATTCTATGAGTTCTGAAAAGTTATTTTTGAAAATTTTATTTCTAAACATATTTCATATATTTCAGAAATCAAATTTTGGAAATTTTGTTTTGAAAAAATCATTCCAAAGATGTTGATCTAAAAATTCTGAAAATAGTTGTTTCAAAAACTTTCTGTAATCCGGAAGTCACTTTTTTAGAGAGCAAAATGGTCATTTTGAAAGTTTTATTGGGTGCACCAAGAAATTGTGGAGGTGCAAGAAGTAAAATCCTTACTTATTATTCAATTATTTCATTCCGACAATATTGATTTGAAAATTGGCGTCTTCTCTTCTCCCTTCTCCCTGCACCTCCAAGAAATCTTCTGTACCCCCAAAATTTATGTTTATGCCCTTATTTAATATACTGTGAGAATGGGTGAAAGTGGCTACGGACGCAGTAAATTTCATTTACTGCGTCAACGTCCCTGCACCCCCCAAAACGTTATTATACGTTACTATTTAGTATTCTTCTACTCTGTTTCTTCTCCATCATCCAGCTTTCATTAAAATTTTTGCTCAGTTTCATTGTGGTTTGTGTGGTTCGTGGTCGTGAGAGCTGTATGGGAAATGGAATACCGAATTAGTTTCATAACGTTTTGAAACGGATTCTGTATTGCGTTTCAAAAAAATTTGCAATTTTTTTTATGAAACGGAATACAGAATCCGTTTCAAAACGTTATGAAACGGATTCTGTATTCCGTTTCATAAAAAAAAATGTTTTAAAACGAATTCTGTATTCCGTTTCAAAAAAATTTGCAATTTTTTTATGAAACGGAATACAGAATCCGTTTCAAAACGTTATGAAACGGATTTTGTATTCCGTTTCATAAAAAAATTGTTTTGAAACGGATTCTGTATTCCGTTTCAAAAAAATTTGCAATTTTTTTTATGAAACGGAATACAAAATCCGTTTCAAAACGTTATGAAACGGATTCTGTATTCCGTTTCATAAAAAAAATTGTTTTGAAACGGATTTTGTATTCCATTTC
>Ga0209589_1013000_pt1 | contig 11058 bp, 2 predicted proteins | sample CowpeawhiteBW_FD_187525 | JGI IMG/M metagenome (GOLD analysis project Ga0209589, IMG submission 187525) | Root nodule microbial communities of legume samples collected from California USA - Cow pea white BW (SPAdes) (version 2) | ecosystem: Host-associated > Plants > Roots > Nodule | place: USA...
AAAGAACTGCATATAGAGTGAATTACTGACCTAAGAAGCTTCCTTTTCTCTATCTTCCCACCTCCTTTCATTTTGTTTTTCAATGAACTTTGCTTCTTCTTGCTGGACTCGCCGATACAAAATTGGCGTCAGGCCAGGAATTCCTCTGGGTCCATATTAGTTTCATTAACCAAAATCATGTGATTGTTGGACTTTCTTACCTCACATTCTTGCTGCTGTGACGCAATTACGGGATCCGTGCAAGGAATAGCTTCGTTTGTGTAGTCCAGACCTTCTCTAATTTGGTCGCCACTGTTGTCCACCTTACTCGAGAGTTTCATGTGGTCTTCAGCCCCTTTGCTACCTTGCTCCCGTTGTGATGAGCGTGTCCTGCACAATAAAGAATTTCGCTCCAGCCCTAATTGTTTTTGGTTGCATTCCTTGGTCGCATAAGGAAACATTCTTTTTGTGAGCACCGCATTAGAGAAGTCTAGTATTGTATTTACTGGGCCCGCTGCCATTTGATTATCAACTTGGTTATCTGTTGACAAATTCTGCGCGCACCCCCCTTGTTGGGCTCTTTTTTCGTTAGGCCCACCTTTCAAGCTGCATTCATCATTCATTAATTGCTTGCAGAGTGGGCTGTCTTTGGTATTACTGTCATCGTGAGTTGTTTCTGACTTCCCATTCTTTGCACTATTTTGGCATTCTACACCTGTTACTGATTGTGCACCTACTAGGTTAGATTCAGGCACTGCATTAATTGTTTGCAATCCCCAACGGTCAAAAAATGAGTCGTTGCCATCACCATCAAGCTTCTCCGATGATTCATGGATTTTCCGATCACCATAGACTACCGGCGTTTGCACTGTGCGCTCCTCATTCTCCAATTCATTTCCATTTCTCAACAGGATTTCATTTTCACTCCATTCAGATACTGAACTGGATATGTTCATCCCTTCACATAAAGAATTGCTTTCTGAGGAGGAATTACACTCATTTACACAACAACAAGATGGTCGTGATTCTACAGTAGATTCTACTTCCAGAGCCAAATTGTAAACTTTCCCATTTATCTTCATTCTTTTCTCTGCCCAGACATTGCAGCCAATCGAAACTTTAACAAGTAGTCTTGCATATTCTAAACATTCCCAAGATATAGTTTTCTCATCCACGGTTATCAAGGTCCCTAGTGTAGCCACTACTTTGCCAAAGCATTGTTGTGACCATAGATTAAGTGGTAGACCCCTGCATTTTACCCAGACAATCTTATGTTGTAATATTTGTGCAGAGTTCCATTGAGAGATTGATTCAAAATTTAATTCCCACCATTCCTTGTTTTCTTCGATAAGCTGCTCTAAATGTGTTCCATCCTTGCCCTGAATTTCATGTTTATTTTATTGATTATAGTTTCTTTTTGACTGTAATCTTATTTCTGCAATCGATTTTTCAAATGTGTAAATTATAATGAAATAACCATTTAAAGAAATAATAATAATAAGTAACTAATAATATGAATAAAATAATAATAAATAATAATAATAATAATAATAATAATAATAATCTTTTTCTTAATTCAAAACCCCATTTTCCACTTTCTTCTCTTTTTTTTTTTCATTTTTGTCCTTTTCAATTCCTCCAAATATATTCCAATCCAAACACAATGTAAAGGTTGTGTTTGAACTTCAAAGATCAAGTCAAAACCTTAAGCAAATTGAGTTCATACTCTTTAAATTTTAAAATGAACAATAAATGAGATATGCAGATTAACCATAATAATGTTATTTTAACACATTTAAAGTTGAAACAATAATACCTTGTGAGAACAAAAAAAATTGTTGAAGATCTCACATTAATTAGATATAAAATGAATCTATAATATATAAGTGTGTACAAATCTTAAATTACAATTTAATTTTGTAAAGTTAGATTAGATTTAAAGTTCACTTTTTAAGATGAAATATAAGAATCATAAAAAATATATCGGTATGAAATTTGTTATTTGTTGAATCAATAATATCGTTCGTTACTTATTAATATTTAGACTCATTCTTGATGTTGGATATCTCACCTTATAAACTGATTTTATTAAATTGAATCAATAATTCATAAAGTGAACATTTTTCCATCCTTTAACCCTTACCCTTAACTTTGGAACTTGTTTAAATATATTAAAAGTCTCTTTATTATGTTTTTCACTTAATTCATTAAGATACATTTTAAAAATAAAAACACGATAGAACGAACTACAAGCTCTTAAACGAATGATCTATCATGTAATGCTATTTATATATGATGTTATATGATGTTGTCTTAATTGACTTAAAATGAAAATATTACACACATAATTTTTAAATGGTCAAACAAACAAGCTCTAAAATAGTAGTCCAAGTTTTGTAAAAGAAAAATATATTATCAAAGTAACATCGTTATGACTATAACCTAAAAGAAAATCAATTATGCCAATGGCAGTCTTAGTAGAAGTCACTCTAGGTCCTACATATTAGACAAAGTCTATTTTGTGTCATTTTACACAAATCTGTATGTCAAACAGAGGTGAATGTATTATTATTTTGTTGGGGAGACAAGAATATGTTCTTATCAACCTATTTTTTAGGTCTTCTTGATATACATGATTTGTATATAGTTTGAAAAATTCTAGGTCTTCTTGATATCAACATGTTATGTAAACAGGAAAAGAAAATACTCATTAGTCAGACTTAATTAACTAAGTGAATTAAACTTCCACCAATAATCAAGATGAACTAAGTTTTTTTTTTTTTTCCTTTTTCATCTACCTAATCCCCAAACAGTAGAAACTAATTTATTATCATAGTTGTTTGAAATATTGGACACAAAAAAAAAAAATAAATCATCAGAGCAGAATCAATTGAGTCATTTATTTGAACAACACGATTGTTCGGCCTTTAAATTGTGCATTTGATTTTACGCTATTGAAAGAACTAAATTATATTGGGTAAATTTTATTATGAACTTATTTTTAAAACGTAGAATCAAGAACAACTCAATTTTAACTAAAACTAATTTTGTAATTAAAACCAAAATGTAAATTCCATTTTACTAATATGTCCACTTTGAATCACTATTGATGATTTGTTGAAAACACCGCAAAAAAAAGAAACGATATTCCGCAATAGAGATGTTAAAAAAATTTGTATCCGCAGGTATCTGCGAATAAAATCCACAACGGATAGAAAATAGATATTGTAAATAGATATCTGTAGGTAACGGGTACGAGTATTTTTAATACTCGCATTTTAACGGGACGGGTACGAGTATCATATTATCCTGCATATCTGTACCTGCTATACTCTAATTTAAATTATAAAAAAAACATGATCAAAATATTAACATATTGATTTTGAACGAATTATTTTTTTATCAATTAATTTAAAAAAAAAAATCATTTCTTTATAAACTGTCATTTAACAATATTTACTATTTAAATAGCTTATTTGGACTTTGTTTAAAATTTATGAATGATGAATGTTATGTATTATATTTTATTTAAATTTACGATTAAAATATATTGTTAAATATTGTATCAGACATATGTCTAATTTAAATAGAATTTATGTGGATATTTCCACAAGAACATCTATATATCAAATATTATATCAAACATCTGTCTAATTTAAATGGAATTAAATAAAATTATTACAGTCAATAAAGTGTTTTCTTAAATTTTTGAACTACTCGGTATTACCGGAGAGAAACAATATCAATGAGACCTGAACCTAATCACATAAGACACTGACACCACTCTCAACCCAAAACCTTAAGGCAATGAGTTTATGGGCATTGATCCTTATATAGTGTTCTACTTTCTCATTTATGGTCAATGTGGGACTTAGACTCACATTTGGATTCCTAACAACTTTGTCATTCTAATTGTTGGATTATAAAATTATGCACGAAAAACTTGATTAAATATCCATTTAAGCAGTTGGATTAGTCAAAAAATTATATAAATTAATTGAAGTATGGAAGTTATTAAATTTTCCTATTTCATAAAGTTGCTTGATATCATATATGTTCCAATATTCAGTAATGTGAAGATTGTTGTTTTGGCAGAATAAGAAAGTAATGTTCACACCTACACATTAATAAAGTTTGAGAAAATGAAAAGGAGAAGAATACCCTAAGAAAAAGACTTTTTGTTATTACCTTTGCACAAGGTATACGTATAGAAAGCGAAGGTAGGGATATCTATAGCTACACATTTAAAGAACATATAAATACATATGTGGTAATATTTAAAACCACAAGTCTCTGTCTCGTCATCATCAACCAATTCTTATTATTTATTGCACTTCCAATTAATTATTCACTTTATTATGGGTCCCTGTGATCAATAATTCCCCATATAGCTTTGTTTATTACTTTATTTAATTAGAGAATGATTTTATGATCCCCAAGAACTTAATTAAATATTCTTCTGCTCCATCAACATGTATTTACTATCCTCGTGATATCTCCTTCAGCTCTCTTCAATTAATGTACAATGGTCTCTTTCTTTCCAGCTCCATTAACAAAATCCAAAATTTGGTGTGTCAAAGCTTAATTCTTTATACTTTCTCTGATTTGTTCGATCTTACACGAACATTTTCGAGGGTTATGTTATGAACTAAATTTAGTAGAAATTGTGAAGGTTGGTCCAAATCTTGATATAGTCATGTAGAAAGGTACACTTATATTATAATTGGTGAGACGAATTCTTGGTCGGATCCATCTTCTGTTGGCGTATTCCTTAGGGTTTCATTTTCAAACTTTCGACCTGTCTCATTCTTTTTCGGGACAGTTGGGCGTTTCAATTATTATTTTTTTTTTCTAGGGCTTTGTTTTTTAGTATATTGACATAATTAAGGTATATATTTATTATGTTATTTGAGATTTTAGTTTTTGTTTATGATTTTTTTTGTGTGAAAGTTTTGTAAAAGGTGTAGAAATGTTGTAGGGCATATCCATGTATGTTAGGGATGGATGTGCATGTAGGTGTTGTAGCTGTCATGGTCCTGGTTGCAAGGGCAAGTGGCTCCCAAACCCATATTTGTCATCATTGACTTCAAAAAGAGAACAAGTAAAAGTGTGGAAGAAAGGGTCGTCCCCACCGATTAGGTCAAACCAAGAACCCTAAAAAACACTTTTTTGATTTGAATCTAAATGAAGGATTTGGCTTGTACCAGTTACAAATTTTGAATTTCTATTGAAAAATGATGAACCTTTATTAGTATCAATTATTATTCTAATAAGATGATTACTTTTTACAGAAAATACATGTAAAGATGGTTTTGATATGTCAAAAAACTAATAGTTTATACTAAATATGATGTAACATACTAAAAATGAAAAAATAAATAAATAAAGGAAAACAAGTGAACTCTTTCTACTATTTCAGGAGGAAGGTCATTCTTAAAATGAAAAATAAATAATTATCATATTTTATTTTTAATATAATAAAAATACTACAGTCTGTTATAAAAGCTTTAATTTTGTTTAAATTTTTTAAATTTAATGTAATTAAATATATATTTGATTTTTAATTTTATTAAAAAAATAATGTTAATAAATAATTAATCTTGAAAGAACCATTAAGTATTTTAATTTTTTTTTTAAAATAGTTATAATTGCATATTAATATTAATTTTGAAGAGTCTTTAGTTATATTAATTATTAAGGACATTTAAACGAAACTAAAACAATTCAAATTTTTATAATAAGATTGTCATTTTTTTATTGAATAAAAAATGAAATATACCAGAACTAAATATTTATAAAAAAAAAATAATCACTCCTCTTGACATTTTTAAACTATATTCATTTTTTTTTATCTTTACAATGATATCTTATAAGTGTGATATTTTTAACACTAAAACTATAAAAAAAATTAGTAAATAGAAACAAATTTTAGATATAAAACATAATTAGTTATTATATTTATTAAGCTAGATATTATCTTATGAATTAAAAATTATTAATATCTAAACTAGTTTATAAAATATTGGTGTCTAACATTATAAATTAATTTAGAATTCAATTATAAACTTTTTATATATAATAAAAAATATTTTAGATAATAATCATTTTAATTTATAAAATAGTTTATAATTTAATTAATATAATATTTTTTGTCTCTAAAATTATTGAAAATTAACGAAATAACCTTATTAAAAAGAGAAAAAGAAAATGTGTGTAATTTAAAAAAGAAAATTGAGATCTGACCCTATTTTGAGAAAATCCAATAAAGTGTAAGTGTAGTTTACTTTCTAAATAAGGTTGAGTCTCTGAGAATGACTTAGTCAGCCAAAGACTTAAAATACGTCGCCATGGTAGTTCACCGGCGTAATTGAAGGCTTCTGGTTGCCATTAAATATAACTACCCATCTCAACATATGCAAACAGACCTCAATCTTCATTTCTTCTTCTACACTCTCACTCTCTCACCTTATAATTACTTTTTCAATTCTTTCTTTTCTATCCGCTAAATATCCACCCGATTTGATTAAGACGATTCCAGATTATTTATTGGTATTTTGATGTTGTATTTTGCTGAGCATTTAAAATATACTGTATTAGTATTTTAAATATTTTTTTAATAAATTTTAAAACATTAAAATTAGTGATAATCAGTGTATTATAAAGACACAGCAGAAGAATAACACAAAAAGATTCGATTTAGATACAATGAAACTTATTGCTTATAAATAGTTATTAATTATAACCACTTCAGGAGGAACAATTTCAACATGTTCTGTTCCATATCAACAAGAAAAAAAAAAAACTTAGAGATCTAGGGAACTCATAGCAACGTGACATAACTCCTCCTACATATGTTCATGTTTCCTTAAATTCGTTGTACACTGTTACGGCTTGTTTTTAATTAAATAATGGTTTATAGGAAATTATTATTTAATACTCTAATTTTAATTTCAAATTAGAAAAATGTCTTTAATTTTTTTTTTTTTGGCTTTTAACACGACTTTATACGTAAGGAATGACAGTACTAAAGAATGGAATTAAGGAAAGCTACTTTAATGTAACTAGGAAACTTTGCATTCTTCAACAAAAAAAAATCGTAATAAATATATATGTATATTAATTGTTAACGATATTTAATGTTGTATACATGTACACACTTCTTTTAATACTATTATTATTGAAATAGGTATCGTTGGTAGAAGGTAGATTATGAATTTAATTTTTCTTTCTTGTGTTTTCAAATTTGCAGGATGTTGCTTATCTGATCTTTAAAGAGATTCAATTTAGGAATGGATTTTGTTTCCCTACAATAAATGAACTTGGTATGTATAAAAAAAGTGCAATATATATGTATATATATATATATATATATATATATATATATATATATATATATATATATATATATATATATATATATATATATATATACACTTGGGGTTCTGCATGTAAGCTTGGTGTTTTATATAAAATGTGATGAATTAAAATTATTCACACCTTTCTTTTTAATTGTCAGCCAGTAAATACACTCTAAATAAAAGAAAACGTAACGAGTAAGAATTTTATTTTTATTGTTTAAATGATGGTTTTAGACAAATAAATATATATTAAAACTTTAAGTTAATTAAATACAATAATTTAAATTATTTCATGATATTCTTAAAAAAAAGTCATGATATCTCTTAATTTATTTTTTATATTCCTTTTATCTTTCTTTTTTATTTCTTAAAATCATTTTTTTCCTTTTTTTTTAAGTAGATATTCCTAATTAGGAGATGGTTGAATCTAGAAAATTTCTATCTAGTCTTAGATTTGACAGATATCGTTTTTTTTAATAGTCCTGCGAAAACATCAATGAGTTTCACATATTTCTAATTCTATTTTGTAAGTATCATAGAATTTCTCAATAGGAATTGACTATTCAAATTGGTTCTTGACTGATATTTTGCTTTATTGATTTTCTGAGATTATTTTCTTTTATGATTTGAAAGTCCAGTTTGCTAAATTTGGTGAAAACAAAAATTCTTAAATCTCTATTTTTTGTCTAGTTTGTTTAATTTGATTTTTATTATGTTTAAGTATTCAATCATGTCAAAATTTTGTTAATTTTATTCAATTTAGTCATTTTTACTGACATCGCCTAAATAGTTAATCATAGAGTGTATAACATGATCCATAAGGGGATGACAACGGGTTGGATTGGACATGAATAGTGTCGACTCGCAACTTGACCTGCAAGAAAAAAAATTCACTCCCTACCCGTCTGTTCACTTGCTAGATACCCGTTTAAAAAATATCCATAGATTTTTTTGAAACCCATGGATATCCGTGGATACCCGCATATCCTTAAATATTTAAAAAATATATATTTTATAAGTTTTTTAAATAAAAATATAAAATATAATATAAATTCAATTAAGTTTTAAATTTAAGCTAATAAAAATAGTTTTAATTTTAATTAAATTTAACTTAATAAAATATAAATTAAATTTTAATTTTAAATTTTTGTATGTAATGGGTATCCGCGAGTATGGGTAATATGATATTTACACTTAATCCATTTATAAGCGGGTATTAAAATATTCACTACTTGCTACCCACGGGTACAATCTATCCGCCACGAATTTTATTCATGGATACTCGCTGACGTGGGTATTTTTGTCACCTACATCATAAAAAACCCCATTCACCTCCACAATTTCAATTTTTGTTTTACTCTTAGTTTTAACAGTTTTGAGATTCTGCATTTAGGGTAGAGGAAAAGAAATTGGGAAAAAATGTAGAAATATCCAAAAGAACAAGAAATGTACAGATTTTGCTTAAGTGGAAGCAGCATTAACACCAAATGAAGGAGGTGAAGTGTCATATAATAGTAATGGGTCACACGGAATATTCTATCATTAACTATTTAGATCGTGTGAGAAAAATGAGTAAATTAAACAAATTTAATAAAAATTGGGACATGATTGATATTTAAAAAAAATAGGACAAAATTAAATAAATTAGACAAAATAGAATTCAAATTAATATTTAAGCAAAAAATAATAATAGTTTATTCACTGAGACAAGTACTATCTTGTTTGTCCACTATTAAAGATACTGATAAATCAAATACTATAGGAGAAAATTCTTAAAAAATATGAAATGCCAATCAATAATGTTTTATTTAATTATTTACTTCAGAATATGAAAATTTAACTTTTTTTATCACTTTAGAAAATTCACATCAACTTTTTCATTAGAAGTTTAAAATTAATTTTAACAATTTCTACAAAAACAAATATTATTGTATGCTTTTGAGTAGTCCTTATAAATATTCCTAATACAAAATAATACATATATATACACCGTAAGAAATACTAGAATTATCAATGATATTTATAGACTAATTTAGCTCCATTTGTAATATTGTATTGCCGACGAATTATTTTAGTTGTGTTTCTAATGGAAACATCTATCAGTTATTTACTAAGAGATTTCAGATTCTATAGATAAATATTACCAATTGAAGAATATTTTTTTCAATTATAAGTAATTATTTAAATTTAAAGGATATTAATTAGGATACTAAAATTAAAAAAAATTATATAAATAAAAAAGTTAATAACCAAATCTATATTTTTGCTAATAATAATAAAAATTATTATTATTATTATTGAACACATATATGTTACTAATATATGTATTTAAACTTTTTTATGATAAAAAAATATAATAAAATTATATTTCTAAAAATAAATACAAATAATTTTATAATTTTGTTATATATAATTTTTATTGATTTATACGTAGTATTTTTATTATAAATAATTATTTTAATTTAAAAAATAATTAAATTTTTAAAAAAATGTCAGAACTAATACAAGAATTATTTTAATTTAAAAAACAAATACTTATTAAAGTATAAAATTAAAAAATAAATATGTACACAAAATAAAGTGAATTTATAATATAAATATATTATACATTATAATCTAAAAATAAATGGTTTAAGATAATTGCACAAGCACAAAGGCCCAAAAAAGTAAAGCCCAATCCAGTCTACAGATAAAAAATAGAAAATATCGGAAACATGGAGTCCGGGGCAAGTTTTGTTCCTAAGTTTGAAACGTTGAAGAATGGCGACTCTGGATTCCGACGTGACGATGGTTCCGGCCGGCGAACCCTCCAGCAGCGCCGGTCCTTCGTCTAGCAAGAAGCCCAAGCGATTCGAGATCAAGAAGTGGAATGCCGTTGCTCTATGGGCTTGGGGTGCGTCTCTCAACCCTCTTCTAAACCCTAGCTTTAATTTCCTTCATCTCATTTTCTTTTTCTTCTTTTTCCTTTCTGTTGTTGCAGATATCGTTGTGGACAATTGTGCTATCTGCAGGAACCATATCATGGATCTCTGTAAGCGTGTTAATTCAATTTATCATTGTGAATTAACCTTTTTATGAGAAATTGCCTAATTCGTTTTGGTTTTGGATGCTTGTTTAGGTATTGAGTGCCAGGCCAACCAGGCTAGCGCCACTAGCGAGGAATGCACTGTAGCTTGGGGTACGCTCTTCTGGCTGGTCTTTTTCCATCTAATTAATTGGTTGTTTTGTTTTGGAATCTGTTTTTTAAATCTTTTCTTGAATCTTTACTGTCTCGTTGTATTCCTATATTTGTTAAGGATGTTATCGTCTGAAATCAATAAACGTGATATGAGTTATCTGAAATCAATAACTGCTGGTTGTTCCTTCAGCTAGTTTAAGGTTGGAACTTACAGTTATTAGACCTGATTGTTAGCTTCTTACTCGGTAGCTCGTCATCACTTTTTATTTTTTTTGTTCCACCTTTAAACCAATGCACTGTCAGTTCCTTAAGCTTGTGAAATTGTTTGATTAGGCATCATTCTTCTTTATTATAAAAATGTTCCCCCACCCTGCTTTTCCGCATGTAAACTTGAGTTTTTCACTCAAGTGATCCATTCAAATTGTCTATTCAATAGTAAAGCTCGTTAGGAAATGAGTTGAACACTTTTCCAAGGGAAAATCATCCTCTGTGTTCATGATTTCATATATATATATATATATATATATATATATATATGTATGT
>Ga0209589_1013003_pt1 | contig 11055 bp, 4 predicted proteins | sample CowpeawhiteBW_FD_187525 | JGI IMG/M metagenome (GOLD analysis project Ga0209589, IMG submission 187525) | Root nodule microbial communities of legume samples collected from California USA - Cow pea white BW (SPAdes) (version 2) | ecosystem: Host-associated > Plants > Roots > Nodule | place: USA...
TATTCTTTTAGCAATTTTATATAATATCAGCTTAGTAAAACTATATATTTAAAAAAAATTGAAGAATCAAATCTACAATTAAAGTCACGAAACGATACGTATCAAAAGTTGATTTAAATCTAAGAACTATTTTTTTTTTCTTTAATATTATCACTCATGTACTTTCTTGTGCTAAATAGAAATATCACTCATATACATTTTTTCGTCAAAATAAAAAAAGTAGATAACTTTGGAAATATTATTAATAATTGTTTTTTTAACTATTTCTGGTGTAGTTTTTATTTTATAGAAACTATAACATCTGGTTTTAGTTATTAAACGTATAAGAACTTAAACTCCATGTCTGTTTAAGTTTTACTGTTTTTAGGTGATTGAGACGTATAAGTAAGCTCAAACTGATATAGCTATGGAATTTTTTTTACCATTTTCATCGTCTTTGATTGATCTTGATTGGTGTATACGCGACTGAAAACTCCCATTTCTGTACAAGGAATATGGAGAATCCCACACTCATTTTCTTACCCATTATTTTCAATAAGTTCATACATACAATTTTATTTGAATTAATTCCAAAACCCCTAAATTTCAACCCGTCTTTGGGATACTTTCTTTACGAAATAGTACTATTTTCTTTTTCTTTCTTCTCTATTTCGTGTATCATACATCATAAAATGAATATTTATATTACTATCGATAAATTAGTATATATGCAAACTTTCTAAGTAGGGTTGATAAATTTTTGGAGGAGTAAAAACCTTTTATATTCGTGTGAATACGAGTATAGCTAATATATAGAGGAAGTAGTTTATTTTTCAAAGAGAAAATGGGCAATGTAATTAATATTATTAAAACATTATTACCATATTTTTAATAAATTTCATAATTTATTTATTCCTCAATCCTGAAGTATATATATTTTTTAACTAGGCTATAAACTTTGTTTTAGTGTAAAAGATGAGTATAAAGTATTTGCTCCCATTAGCATAAATAATTTATAATCATCCTCATCTTCGGTATATATAGTTTGATTATGTGATGAGTGAAAGAAGTTAAATATTTCATACATATATATAATTATTTTGTCCATAATAAACTATTATTTATTTTTATTAATTATAATAATCTAAATTTTTATTATCACTATCATAATATGTAATTACAAAATATTTTATATCGATAAATGAGTCAATATAGAAAGTAGCTTTCAATGTGAGTTGATAATTTATGTTGAAAGCAAGTTTCTACATCATTTATAAAGTATAATTGATGTAGAAATGTATAACCTTTTATATCAATTATAATTTACAACTGATCTAATCGGTTAAAACTATTTCAAATATAGAATGTGGTGTTTTTTTAATAAAAAAAATGTAATATTTTTGAAAATTTGAACAAACAAATAGTCACATTAGAAAACTTGTATCCAAATTTATACTGTCAACAAGATCAAATTTTTATATCTGAAAACAGAATACAAAAATAAAAGATTCAGTGTTCAAAATCTAACTAACACAAGAAATAATTAGGAATTAAGAGAGTAAAAACCCCAAATCAAAGTTTACATACAAGATTCAAGAAGACAAAAAATAAAGATAAATTGTATAAAAGATTAAAAGTGAACTACGATCGGAGTAAGAACCTAAAAACGGAAATAATTGAAAATTGAGGAAACTAACATCATGCTGAATTGATAGTGGTAGTTATAGCAAGAGGTTCGAGTGGAACTAGAGACATGCAAGTGGAAGAGAACGATGAGAGTGTAATTATATTTGGAAGGAAAAGACATTCATCAAAATGTGAAAAGTGGGAAGGTAATGAAATGAGAGAGTTAACAACACTATCTCAAATAAGAAAATGAAACTACAATGAATAATAAGAAGTAATTCAACTTCACTTCACAAATAGATTTAAATAGATAATATACTAATTTAAATAAATTTAGTTACCATTACAACTAAATATAATTTAGTATTGATCATTGATTAATGTACTACTATATTTTTCTTTGAAAGAATCAATGGTCCATATTAAGTCATGTCACAAAATAAAAGATGAAAGTAAAAAATAGAAGTCATATAACTATTTTTCATAGATATAATGTACAAAAATGTAATACTAATTAATAGATAACAATCTCATATTCTTAAGATAGTGGAAATTAAAGACAATGTATACTAAGGGAAAATAGTATAATTTTTCATTTACTGAAAAAGACACGTGATAAGTATCGCAATCTTGGTTATGGCTCACAACTTTGTCCATGATCAAACTCGGAAAAAAATGAAGCATAAACACTCAAACCCTAATGTGGATAGTTTTTTATAGAGTTGTGTATTCATTCATGGTAACTTTCGTTTTCATTCCAATATGTTCCGATAATCACTTGGATTAGCGACGCAAATCTGACACAAAAGAGAAACGGAACTGAACCCCATTTTCCATTTAGAGGATGAATACGTGGTTTCCATTATCCCAAATAAAGCATGCATGCATGCATGCATACACGTCATATGACGTATCCTTTTATCTTTTCTAACATGGTATTTCTATTCGCAATCTTTGGCCGACCAATGCTTCTTTGCCTCTTTGGCTCCCTATGAAATCACCAGACATATCTTTTACATAAATTGATCATAGCCTTTGTTGCCCTGCCACTGCTGCATATGGTATGAGTACTAAAATCGTCAACAATTGTGTGACGCACAAGAAGGTATTGTATGTAGCATATTAAAAATTCAAAAACTTCTTTCGTGAGATAAAAAAAACCGTGCAAAACATTGTCACATTAATCTCAAAAATTAAGAAATTCAAAATTCGTTTCTAGGGTATCCAATAAGTTTTAAACTTAATTACCTTTTTCTGTTTTTGTTAGTATATATATATGTTAATATTAGTACTTATTAGGTTATCCGACCTTTTGAATTCTAAACTAAAATAAATGAGACTTTTTATTTTGTACCTTCTTTTTCTTTTCTTTGTTTCAAATTAATATAATTTAAATATATATTTCTCTTTCAAACATCAGGATATCTTTTAAAGATAAAATCATGATAGAAGTTTCATCATTGAAAGTGGATAGTACTTCGAATGCAGTGATTTATCCTAATGATTATATCTAAATGAACTTAAGGTTAGAACGGTGTCATCATTCGTGGGAATAAAAATTTCCTTCACCCTTTGACAAAAAGTTTGTTTCGATACAACTAATAGTCCTGCATTATTTAGTAGTCAAGGTCAAAGAGAATTACACTTTCCCCCTTCAACTCCCTAAGACACATTTTAAGGACAAAATTGTGATAGGAACTTTAGCCTCAAAAGCGGATAATATCTCGATGAGGTGATTGACCCTAGCGATGCTACATTAACACACTTGAAGTCAGAACATTAACAATATGTAGAAACAAAAACTCTCTTAGCCCCGATTGGGGGTTTTGTTCCAGTATCCCGATATATACCTTTATCGCTTAGGAGTTGAGGTAAAGGATAATTTATATTTATCTTCCTCCTTCAATCCCCCAAAACACATTTTGAGGACAAAACCATGACAAGAGCTTCGGACTCCAAAGCAGACAAGAACTCGGATGAGGTGATTGATTCTAACGATGCTATGTCAATTAACTTAAGATTGAAACATGGACGCACCGTATGTGAAAATGAAAACTCCTTAGCTCTTAACTAGGGGTTTATTCTAATTTCTCAATAGTCCCACCTCGCCTAAGAGTTGAGATCAAGAGTATTTTAAATATACATTCCTTCTTCAATCCTCTGAAGCACTTTTTAGGGATAAAATCAGGCTTCAAAGAAGACAATACACCAGATGCAATGATTGATTCTAATGATACTATCTAAATGGACTTAAGGTTGGAACAACACATCTTTAACCCTCTTAAGCCTTTTCTAAAGACAAAATTGTGACATGAGTTTCAGACTTCAATGCAAAAATACCTCAAATACAATGATTGACTCTAACGATATTATCTAATTGAACTTGAGGTCAGAACAATTATGCATACATAAATATATGAATTCAGGTTATTAGTGGTAAAAAGTCTCACCTCCTAAGAAAGAGGTAGGGTTTAATTTTCAATTCTTATAAACCAAATACGATATCCAATTATGTACTCTATGTTTTGTATATTGGTTAGAATATCCTAAATATCTTGTTATATTTATTTCATTCTTTTTTATCAATAAAAAAAAAACTAAGATTAACTATACAAAGAAGTCTAATAATACATTAATTATTTCTTACATCTTTTGCAAAAATAAAATGGCTATTTTTCATGAATTTTTTTTATCGCGAAGATTTTTAAATTTTTCACTAATATAATTGTAGAAAATCTAAATATTAAAGTAACATTGAGTAAGAATAAGGATTTGTCGAAAAAGAGAAAGTGATTGTGGTTGATGATGTAATTTCTCACATATACGAATTCATGAAAATATAAAGTATATAATTTTATATTAAATGGTATATTTATGGGAAATTAAAAGAGATTAGATCCTACCCTTAATTCTTTCCGAAAGCGAAAAAGAAAATGCTAAAGTTAATTGCATGTGATATCATATGGAATTCATGTTTGTTTTGATGGCTAGCTGGTAGTTGTCCAACATATAATATCTATCCATCGCAAATTCCACATCACTTCCACTTTCTTTGTTTCCACATGAATTAGAGCAGACCAATCCGGCTAACAATAAAGTGAAATAAATATATTGAGTATTTAATAAACTTTTATTAGAATTTAATAAAATTTTACAATAGACTGATATTTTTCTAATTTGTCACTAAATCTCAATAAAAATTAATACTAGTTGAACTAATATGTTTTGTTTAAACAACAAATAATTTTGTAAATGTTTTAGTTATTACTGTTACTGTGATAGGTGTGAGTGCCTTTTAAAGGATATTCTATCTGTTACCAATGAAGTATAAAGTATAGAAAAATAATATTATCACTCTCATTTTTTTACTCTCATCTTTTATTTCTTGATATGATTTAATGTGAGTCATTGATTAATGTATTACTATTTTTTTAAACATTATAAATGTTACTATTGACATTATATTACATAATCTTCTTAGCTTGTATTTCAAAATAAATTATAAAAAAGTATGATGTTTTCAAATATGTGTTTTTATTTAAAATTGTAGCTTAATATTGTTTATTGCATAGTAATATTTTATAATATTTTATTTAAATAATTGTACGAAATAAAATATATAAACAAATAAAAGAGAAATATAAAAGATAAAATATAAGCAAAATTATAAGATACTTTTCACTTAAGAAAATCCTCCATGATCAATTCTAGTGATAAAAAAATGTTAGTTTTATAATGACCAATCTAGATACCAATTTATAAAATAAAAAATTATTGGTTACTAAAATAGTAACTATTATGAATAAAAATTATAATTAGTCACTAATTAATTAGATATTAATTTAGAAACTAATTCTTTTGGTAACAAAAGCCTTGGTAGCTAATGTTTGTGACCAGTTTCTTTTGGTAGACAAAATATTGGTAGCTAAATTTTAGAAACCAAATTATAGACCAATTATAATTTTTTATTCATAATAGTAATTATTTAATAACCAATATTGGTATCTAAATTGGTCACTACAGTAGCTAAAACTTTTTTGTCACTAAAATTGGTAGTTGATAAGATATTTTCTTGTAGTGTTTCACTACAAAAAGTAATATTTTTGAGAGTCAAAATTTGTTAGAAATGTCTAAAATTTGTCAGTAAATCAAAATTATTAATAGCCTACTGACACTAGTGCATTTTTTGCTTTTTAATTCGACTTATATGTAGTGGTTCCAACAGAAACAAGACATATCAAAACACAGTGGCAATTTTGAAAATATCGCAAACTTATAGGCCTCAATTGCAAAATAACCGAAGAATGTTTACCTTCATGCTTTGGTTACTTTGAAACAGAGACCTAAAAGTTAGCCAGATATTCAAAATTCCTCACTTTTATAATTATTTTATCTAGGGGAAGATGAATAGACCTTGGTTATAAAAGAACCGAAGCATGTTTCCCTTATGCTTCAGTTACTGAGCAACCGATACCTAAAAGCTGACCTAAATTTCAAATTTGCCACTAAAGCTAGCATTTTAGGCTTTCGTATCTTGGAAACCCACAACCTAAAAGTTCATTTTTGACGTCAATTATATGTAGAACTGAACCATAAAACTGAATCTGCCTCAATTTTCTTTAATAATTGAGGCCATAAGTTCTTTCTACGGTTTAATAACTAAGGTCAATCTTCTTCACATCTTCGTTGGTATTTTTTCTTCTCTGTTCACTGCCATCGCCGCTACTATTGTTGTGGGAGGAGGCCGCTGCTGTTGCGCTACCGCTGCACTTGCCATGAAGGCGTCATTCTTTTATGAGTCTTCTTCTTCTTCCTTGAGCTTCTCCATTACTATTTCTTTTTCTCCGTTCACTGCCACCGTTTCTACTACTATTATGGGAGAAGGCCATTGCTATTGTGCCACCACTACACTTGCCACCGCCACAATTTCTCTTCTTCGAAAACCACCATTGCTACCTCTGTCAACACTAGCGAGAGGGAGGGAAGGCCGTTGTAGTTGCACCACTGTCATGCTTGCAGCTGACACAATTGCTATTTCTTCAAAAATTGCCACTACTACCTCCATCGACACTTGTGAATGTTTTTTTTTGTTTTGAATTTTTTGATTTTTGGGTGAGTTATTCATGTTCCCTTGCTATTAGGATTTGTGGCAATGTAAGATTTTTTTTTTTTTTTTTTTTTTTTTTGTTTTTTATTTTTTTTTTTTTTTTTTTTTTTTTTTTTTTTGCGATTTTGATTGAGTTTGTGTCTTCCCTTGGGTGCTTTGTTCATATAATTAGTAAAATTTGAGTCTTTTGTTGCCATTGATATAGGTACTGTTGCATTGATGTACAAGTACTATTGCATTGGCTTGTGCAGCTTCTGAAAGCATTCATAGGATTGCATTCTCTATTGTTGCTCACGTTTCACAATCTTAGGTTCCTATTTTTATCTTCAAAATTTATTTTGAATGAGTCTATAATTATTTTTTGTAATGAAAATATTTTTTTTTGTATGTTTGATAAGTGATTAATTATATCGACTTATGGAAAAAATTGTGCTAATGCTTAAATATATTGATTTATTTTATTTGATTTGAAGTTATTGTTGCATTGAGTTAGTCTTAGTTTCCCGTTTAAGACTCAATACAAAAATTATTAACTGTCTCTAGGATTTTTGAATAAATTATATATACTTTTTAAAATTTATATAAGAGGAGGCAATAATAATTTATAAGTATTGAATCTTAAATTGTCCGGTTGGATAGTTTAAGAATATTGGTTAAAATACCCTTTTGGTCCCAATTTTCTTCAACTTTGTCAAATCAATCCTAATTTTGTTTTTATGCTCATATAGGTCACAATTTTTGTCAATTTTGTTCAATTTGGTCCTCTTTTGTTAACATCGTTTAAATCATAAATGACCATGAACAGTGACTACCATGTGTCACTTCGTTGTTTTTTTATTTTTTAAATTTTTTTAAAATTTTTAAAATTTTATTTTTTTTAAATGTCCACGTGTTAACCCAGTAGGGTACCACGTGTAAGAGTCAATGTTTTATATTCAATTTGGTTCCTATATTCGTTATTTTTGTCCAATTTAGTCCTAATTTTCTTTAACACGAACCAATTTTTCCCTCTAGAAATTGAGACTACATTTAATTTTTATATTAAAATTAATTTTTTTATTAAATATATTAAAATTCACATCATTATAATTTTTATATAAAAAATAAATTTGGTCTCAATTTCGAGAGGGACAAAATTTCTTAATTTTAAACAAAATTAGGACTAAATTGAATAAAAATAATAAATATAGGGACCAAATTGAATATAAAACGTTGACTCAGACACGTGGCCCTAGGGATGACAACTGGTCGGGTCGGGCACGGATAATGCCTACCCGCAACCCGACTCGCGACAAAAAATCCACCCGCTACCCACCCCGCTACTTGTGGATGCCCACAAATATATAAAAAAAAATTATAAATATTTAAATTTAAATATAAATAAAATTACAAAACCAATGTAAAATAAAATATAAATTATATTAAATTTAAATTTAGTTTAATATAATAAAATATAAATATAAATTTAATTTCATTAAGTTTAACTTAATAAAATATAAAATTAATTTTAATTTTAACTTTTTACGGGTAACGGGTATCTGCGAGTACTGATAGTATGATATCCGCACCCGACCCGTTTATAAGTAGGTATTAAAATACCCGATACCTGCTACCCGCGGGTAACAAATACCTGCAGATACCAACTATCCATCACGGATTTTATTCGTGGATACCCATGGGCACAAGTATTTTTGTCATCCTTACGTGGTACGGTACTGGGTTGACACGTGCAATGGCAGAACTTGGACAAAATATTCAGGGGTGCCAAATTAGATTTTTTCAAATTCATTATATATAACTCTAAGAATGTTAGAGAATTGTTTTTCATTGTCTTTAATTCTTGGATTCTCATGAAATTTCTTAAGTTTAATTGATATAGATGCATTTTTTTCATCTTCATCACAAACATTTCTTTTGAAAAAAAAATCAAATTATTTTACTCTTCATCATAATTTTTCTAATATAAACTTGTCTCAACTTGCCTATTTTGGAAAAAGTAATTTTATCACTACCTAGTGGTACACATTCTCACATGTAAAAGGAAAACAAATTGTTTTAAAAAACAAGGTACAATATAAACATATTCAACAGAAGAAATTGATCGGTCCAAAATATTACTTAACTCCTTAATTTTACCATGTTGCATTTTTATTTTAAAAAGATGAGAAATGGAGGGTGAAGATTGATATATAAGGGAGAGGTGAAAAAAAGGTGGAGATACAAAAGATAAAAGATAAAAGATAAAAGACTATGTATGAGATTTTAAGAAAAATTTTAAAAAATTAATATAAATAATATATATATAATTTTTAAAAAGATATATTAAAAATTAATTAAAAAAAATTGGGGGAGCCATGGCTCCCCTATGTCTATAAGAAGGTCTATCTGTGGACATGTGGATATTTAAATAAAAAATGAATAAAAAATAAAATAAAAATTTAAATTTTTTTAAAGAAATAAAAAAATAATAAAAAAAATCACGAAGTGACACGTGATAGTCACTGTACATGGTCGTTAATGATTTAAATGGTGTTAGAAAAAAAAGACCAAATTGAACAAATTTGACGAAAATTGAGACATATTTGAGCACAAAAATAAAATTAGGACTGATTTGACAAAACTTAACAAAAAATTGGGATCAAAAAGGTATTTTAATCTAGAATATTAATCATTTTTTAGAGTTTAATGCATATATAATTTAATATACATGTCTTAAATCTCATGATTTTTTTGCCAACTGTATTTTGTATTGATATTTGGGTGCATATTTTATTGTGATTAATAATTACTTTCATTTCGGGTAACCTGAAAACCAATGCGAAATGCTAGCAAAATTTTATGAAATTTTAGATATGTTGATTAGAATTAATATGTACCAGCAAACTAAAAAAATTGAATCTTCTTGAATGGGTGTCACACCTTGAATATAAAAGCGAAGTGATTTATTTAAAGATTACTGAAATTGTTCACACAATTTGAGTTTATATATGTATGAATAAAGATTCGATTAATCCACCACGCATCAGTGTTGAGTATGAGAAAAGAGTAGAATAATTTATACAATTTTATGCTTCAGTTTTAGACCAATCGAGGCCCAATATTTTTCTCTTATTTAAAATTTTATTTAATTTTAAAGGATATTAGGCGTCATTTATACCTATAACCGAGATAATAAGTCCTAAAAGATTAAATAAAATTATAAATCAAAAAGGGTATTATGCTTCGATTGTGTAGAACTGAAGCATAATGTGGACCTTTTTGCCCCGATTTTTAACTGAGGTCAAAAGGCCACCCTTTTTTACCTATCCCTAATATGCATTGGGTATAGAACCGTAGTCACATAACCAAAATAACCGTGACCAAAATCTCTCTGTTGCACTAGTGTGATCTTCTTCTTCCCCTCTTCCTCCAGCTTAGTAATTGTGGTCGTTGTCAAATGCCCCGACCCTACTGTCACTAACTCGTCCCCCTCCCCAAAACTCCCCCTTATCCTTCTCGTCCTCCTCACGCTTTTAACTAACACAAAAAAGGTTTTTTTTATGTCCGGCGCTTTTTTGCTTTTCTTGTTTGGTTTAGGTCAGACATAGTAACGATAGTTTTAAATTTACATATGACTATGCATTAACAGATGTAAATTTATGTCTGGTGCATAGTGTCAGACGTAAATTTTTACGCATGATTTTTTTGACAAATTTTCATGCTTTTGCATCGTCAACCCACCACGCGAAACGTAAAAACAATTGCAGCCCATCCGCACGCCAGATCTGCACCAACCACCGCAGGTCCTCCGCAAAGTCACCACGCAACCACGACGCAATCGTCGGAGCACCACCACCTATACATGAACAGATCGCCCTTCACCGCGCAGATCAACCACCAGCCACAACGACCACTTGGTGAAGCCGATCCACTTCCTGCAACACTCTATCTTACCGAAAACGAAGATGCAAACCACACCGTAGATCCTGTTGGTATCGCGCAGCGGAATGTTTGAGCGTACAGACAAAACCAAGAGGGGGGTTAATTGGGTTCTTAATAAAATTAACACTTTAAAATTTTTCCAAAATTTATCAATTAAATCAATAATTAATTTCGTTAAACACAATAAGAGATGAAGTAAGGAGATAGAGAAGAAGATTGAACACAAGTATTTATACTAGTTCAGATCAAAAGATCCTACGTCCAGTTGTTAATCTCTAAAACACGAGATTAACTCAATCACTAAAATAAACCAAACTTACAATCAATGATAAGAAAGATTAGGGTTTAGAAAACACCTCTCTTGAATCACACAAGAGATGAAGACACCTCCCTTGAAATCCACAAGGGATGAAAACACCTTC
>Ga0209589_1013005_pt1 | contig 11053 bp, 4 predicted proteins | sample CowpeawhiteBW_FD_187525 | JGI IMG/M metagenome (GOLD analysis project Ga0209589, IMG submission 187525) | Root nodule microbial communities of legume samples collected from California USA - Cow pea white BW (SPAdes) (version 2) | ecosystem: Host-associated > Plants > Roots > Nodule | place: USA...
GCTCGGGATAGGGGTTAAGCACGTACATTCCTCGAGTTGAGCTCGGAATGACATCCCTCGAGTTGAGCTCGGGATGGCGGATGAACACGAGGAACCCTTGAGTTGAGCTCGGGTTGGCGAGTGTTGCTGGTGTGAGTGTGCTGGTTGTGGCCAGTACGGATGGGTCCAGTTAGATTGCCCTCCTCAGTTGTTGACTGACGAGTTTGGTAGTCTTGGGACATTACGGACTATGTTCGTAATTGGGAATTCCACCTGGCGTTACGGTGTGTGATCCGTGGCATTGGTTCCCGCACGTGCTCTGTCGGTTGTGGCCGATAGGTTTGGCAGCAAATTACCTTGGGGTAATCACTAGAAGAGGTAGAACCCCAATGGTCTGGTTGTGGCCAGATGTTAGAGAATTGATTAAGAGATAGTACTTTGATACTTGTGGAGCTTATATCTGTTTAATTGGTTATATGATATTTTGTTATGATGTATGTTGTTTTCATAAGCTCACCCTATCTGCTTGTGTTTGGCGATGATCGTGTATGCGGTACACGTGAGTAGAGGATGTTGATGCAGGTGGAGCCGGTGATGCTTAGTCGCGAGTGGGGTTCTACTAGGGAAACTTCTTATATTATCCTTACTTGTTTTTGGAAACTGTTATAAACCCTGATTGGTGAAATTATAACATTGTTATTTTGGTTTTTTTGTAGTGGATGTTTATAAACTTGATTTGATCATTTAATAAATTTTAAATTTCCCGTGTTTTTGGGAAATGAGATTATTCATAAATGCGGCTGTATTATATTTTTATTTGTTTTATATATTTAAACCAGTAATATCCTGACGGGAAGTTACAAAAACAACCACAACATCACATTATCTCGCTTAGGCGAGATCCCTCGCCTGGGCGAGCCACACATTCGTCCAAAACCACACCCAAACCTCGCCTAGATGAGTATTCAACCACACACACAAGAAAACACTTCGCGGACTTGCTTAGGCGAGCCATTCTCACCTAGGCGAGAGTGTTAGTCGCTCAAAACTTCAAAACCTCTTGCCGGGGTGAGATATCACGCTCAAACTCTCAAGTTCTCCTCGCCACCTCGCTTAGGCGAGTGCCTCTCGCTTGAGCGAGAGACCATGTCGCTCAAACCTCTCCTTGGTCGCCTAGGCGAGAATCACGAATCAGAACTCAACGTGAGACTCTACAATTCTCACTTAGGCGAGATGGACTCGCTTGGGCGAGACTTGAAGAATCTCGAGTATGTTCCTGCACACACTTCACCCAAAACCAATGCCAAACATCATTCAAGCACTCCCAATACAAAGTAATGACAAGCAACATCAAAATCATGCTTCCTATTCATATGGACTACCAACATTCGAGTATAAAATCATCAATGGCATAAATCCATACTAAACCCTCACACTAATCATATAATGCATCACATGGTTATGCACCCTATCTTAAAGCAATCAAACTCTCAATCACTGCACATGATACACGAATTTCATGCCAACTAGAAATCAATTGAGAAACCCATGATACAGAATCATACACAAATTGTGAAATTCACACGCACAAAAGAAAGCTTCCCTAACCTGTGAATCTTTGCTTCCAAAGGTTGCCTAGGCCTGACTTTGTGATTGCTAGAACCCTCCTTTTTTGCTCTCTCAACCACCATCGCTTTGCTCTCAATCCCAATTAGCTTTCGCACTTAAAACTCGTGATCCTTTCTCACTCAAATTTTCAGACTTCCAAAACCCTTCTAATGGCCTAATTCTCCCTTTTTATATGGCTCCTAATTGTGGTAAAAAGAAATAAAACGAAAATTGACTTTTTAAATATTATTACCTTTCATAAGCCATTATGGACTGTTTTTCCAACTCCCTTGGCTGTGCCCATTACCTCTAGGGCTTTCCCACCCTTTCACATTCAGACCACAAGTATTATAGCAAAAATAAAGAGATTAATTTGTTCTCATCAAGGTTTGAACCCGTGACCTTCCACTCATAAGACCAAAGCACAACCATTATGTCAATTCACATTTGGTGATACCCTCCAATGCAAAATAGTTTACATCATCAATTCCATACTCATACATATTATTAAAAATAATAATAAAACAACAACACATAATTGGCATACATAGGACTCGAACCCCAGTCCTCTCACAAAAACAAAGTACTCTTAACCACATGAGCTAGCACTTTTCCACGTCACACTAACCCACAATTAATTCCATAAAGGCTCTTTTTTTCTCATATTTATTAATTAATTAATTAATTTCACGGGTCTTACAGGACTTGCACTGAAGGTCGAGACTACTTGACCCGATTATAGCTAAAGGTCGTCTTGGGCTGATTAAAGCAGAAGTTTGAGATACGTCAGCCTAAGCCAAAAGTTGAAATGAGCTGACCCATACTAAAGGTCATCCCTTAGTGGTTTGGATGAAGGTTGAGATGAACCTATTCAAACCGAAAGCAAGACGGGTCAGTCTAAACCAAAGGTCTAATAATAATTATTTTAAAAAATTGTTAACTATGATTTTGGTTCCTAAATTATGTTTGATCTATTTAGGTCCTCATTGGCCAACAACATTAGTGTTTTTTGTACGTGGCAAATGGAAAGCCACGTCATACCATGTTGTAAGAGACATTTATTGTTACACTTGTGACGTGGAAAATAAATAACGAGATGATTTTCTTTTGAATTGAAATACAACGGTGGAATTAAGTGCAAGTTTGAGAATGAAACGCGTTTTGGGAAATTTGACAGAGAATGTCGATGTAAATTTGATGAGATAAAGGCACTTTAAATGATGATGACGATTGTGGTATTGTTAAGGATGATGAAGAAGAAGAAGAAAGGTCACATGGAGATAAACTTGATGAGAGTCATGAAGAAGGGGTTGTAGATGATGATGATGGCTTTGAGATGGACAATGAAATGGTTGTAGATATAATCTATCATATAGTGAAAGGAAAATCAAGTATAGTGTGAATCAAAGAAATGTTGGTAAAGGGTCATTTGTGATTAATGAGTGCGATGAAATGCATGAAATAAGTGAAGAATACAACAATGATGATTTGTCTTTTGATGTGGATAGTGATGAGGGTCTTAATTTTATTGTGCAGAAATATACAAAGTATAAACCCGAAGATATGCACAAGAGCTTCAAATTTAAATTGGGGATGGAGTTTTGTTCTTTGAAGGATTTCAACCATGCACTCATGGAGCATAATGTACTAAATAGTAAGGAAGTTAAATTTGTGAAGAATGTGTTGGTAAAAAATGCCTTGAAGTATGAAGATTTGATTAAGTTTAAAGATGTGATCAAGCTTGAAGTGAAGTTTAAACTAGTTAGTACGAAAAGTCTTGAAGCTTACAGATGAATGGAACTTGAAGACAAATTTGACTTAATATAGAAGTCTTGTGTCTATCTTGTAGTTATTTAATTTGTTAAAATGGTGCTTTAATAGGTTAAATAGCCAGTGGTTATGGTTTTGTAAACAACATATTCAATCGACTAAAATAACAATCAATCAATTGATTTCACTTAAAGTAAGTGAAATGAACCGATTGAGAAATGCTTTCAGTTAGTTCAATATGTCAGTTTACAAGCTATAAAGCCTGTCTTTTTCTTTGAGAATTTGAGAGACTTGATTTATGTGCAATATCAGTTGGAAAATCTATAGAATCTCATTCTCTATGAAGAAGTCAGTGTTCTTGTTGTTCATAATCAATTCAGAAGTGTTAGAGCTATGATTATTGTTATTTAGTGCGTTGAAAAAAGGTATTTGGTTGTCTTGGGAGAGTCAATCTTGAGGTTTTATCTTGTGCACTTGTAGCGTTCTTGGTGTGAGTGTAGGTCTATAAGAGGGTTTCTTGTTGTGTGGTTTGTGTTTCTTATGTGTTGTAAGAAACTTATAATGTGTGTTTGTTTCTTTTCAATAGTTCAAATGTAAGGATATTGTAATTTCTTGAAATAGTGAAAAGTCAAGCTTAGGATGTCTTGACTAACTGGAGTGAACTAGTATAAAAACCTTATGTGTTATTGTTTAAGTTTCTTGCATTACATTGTTCAAAGTTGATATTATCAAGACAATAATTTACTTGATATTTTATAACAATCTTGGCATGTTTGTATAATCAATTGATAAAATAGTGCGTCTGATATTATTTGTAATTGATCTTGATTTGTTAAATTGATCAAATTCAAAATTTGATTGTAAGTAATTTTTTTGTTAATTCACTGTAAAAATTTTATTTAGCTAATCTTGTTTTTTCAATCAATTAAAATATATAATTCTGAAATGATGGTTTGCTGAAATCCTATTTCAATCTAATTTAACAAAAGGTCTTTTCAAAATTAAAATTGGACATAATTTTTAAATAGGGTCCAACTAAACCACCCCCTTTCTGGGTTAGTACTCCTTTTAGTGATTACAATTGGTATCAAGAATGGGTTCTTCAAAATTACTCAAGTTTGATCCTGATTTTTTTTTCAAATGTCTGAAAACAAGTTTCCCTTTCCAGAAAGTGCTTTTATACATATTCCACCTATGTTTAGTGTTTTGAACTACCAATTTTGGAAAATACGCATGAAATTTTTTATAGAATCAATTGGACAAGGAATTTGAAATGTTGTCATAAATGAATTATTCATTCCTAAGAATGTTTTTATAATAAATAGGTTGATAAGCCATGGAATCTTTGGACAAAAGATGAAAAAAAGAAGGCTCAATATGATTGTGCTACCAGAAAAGAATCTTAACATCAACATTGAATTTGGATGAGCTTTTTAAGGTCTCTCAATGCAATTGTGAAAGGATATGTGAGACGTGCTTGAAGTCAAACAAGAAGGAACCAATGATGTGAAGAGGGCTACGAAGCATGCATTGATCCAAGAATATCAATTGTTTTGGATGCAGCCATGGGAAACCATAGATGAAATCTAGAAGAGGTTCACACACATTGTCAACCACCTCATTGGCTTGGAAAAGGACTTTGATAAAGAAGAGTTGAAGATTAAGGTCTTGAAGTGTCTTAATAGAAGTTTACAACCCAACGTCATGACAATCTCAAAACCCAAGGATTTGTCAACAATGACTACTGCTTCTTTGTTTGAAAAGCTTTGGAAGAACGAAATTGAAATGAACGGGCTGAATGAACAAGAGAGTAGTGAGAAAAAGATAAAGAACATTGCATTGAATTCAAGCACTAAGAAGATTTATAAGTCAGATGAAGATGTCGCTGAGTTTAGTGAAAATGAAAACCTAAATCTCCTTGTCAAGAAGTTTGGAAAATAACTCAAGAGAATAGGTAACAAAGGTCATCAAAGGAGGTACCATTCTAAACAAAGTGAATGTAATAGTACTTCTTGTTTTACTTGTTACAATTGTTGAAAACAAAGACATATCAAGATTGAATGTCCAAACTTTAATAAATACAAGGATAAAAGTTGTGACAAGAAATAAGAAAGCAAGTCTAAAGAGAAACATGTATATATAACTTGGGTAGACAATGATGATTCAACAAGTAGCTCATCATGAGAAGAAAGTGAGGAGCCAAACTTGTGTGCCATGGCGGGCTATGAGTCATCATCATCAAGTTAGGCATGTTTTTTGTCCTTAGAAGATAAGAATGATTATTATTAATTATTACATGCTTTTGAGGAATTGCATGTGAAGACAATAAGACTGTTGTCTTAAATAACCAGTTAAAAGGCTTAAATAAATGGCTATAAAACAAAATTAATTAACTGGAAACATAATTAACTGATTTAAAAAAGGATTATGAAAATTTGGACCTGATTTACAAGAATTCAACTTGTGATTATGAAAATTAGTTGATTTCAAAACCTTGTGAAACCTGCACTATTTTAGAAAATAAAGTTAAATACATTTTGAAAACTTGCATAAGGTTCACTAAAGGAAAATCAAATTTAGAAGTTGTTCTTGGCTCTCAAAATTTTCTTTTTGGAAAAGTTGGAATATTCTATAATTCCTTTTCTAAAAAGAAAGTCAAGAAGTTTACAATTTTCTTTTCGACAAGCAAATCAAGTGATATGCCTTTCATAGTTTGCATTTATTGTATGAGAAAAGGTCATGTTTTTAAAAATTGCTATGTAAGAAAGTATGAAGTATCTAAGGGATATTTGAAATGGATCCCAAAAGGACCAGGAAAGGATTAACCCTGATGGACCTAATCTCTTAAGGGTACCATATAATACTAATATGTTTTGCAGGTCTTGAAAAGCGATAAGTGTAAGACCCATGAAAAAATAGTTATATATCTAAGGTGGTAATTAGACGTGAGGAGTATCATTTAAATTAAGAAATAAAGAATTTGACAGTAAGTGAAGTGCACATAGTTAGTTAGAGCCTTGTCATGGGTTGGTGGTCAAGGGTTTGATTCTTGAAGTGTGCATTTCGTGTGTTTATATTTAAATATTTTTTTATGTATTGCTTTAAATTTGTTTTTTTATAAATTATTTATAATATAATTGGCATGCTTATAATTTTATTTTCTTGAATCCATTAAAGGTGTTGATATTATTTTGTGTTGATTGTGTGTGTGGTTGATAAGAAAAATGTGGTAGTTGATATGGTTTGGAGTGTTGGGTTAGAACTTTGAGGTGGTGAGTTTGAACCTTGGTTAGAGCAAAAATGGTAAAAATATTGGTTTTCCTTTTGGTAGTTTTTGTGGTGCGCCTAGGAAGGTGGAAAATTGAGGCTGATTTATTAAATCTAAACACAGGCACAATAATTAAGTTATTGATTAATTGGAAATTAAGGTGAAATATGTGGGAGAGAAAAAGGTTGGATCAAAAATTGTGCAATCCAAAATATTTATTTTTAACATTGCCTATGAAGGGAGGTGAGTAAATGTGAGTTAGTGAGAGAGAAAGAGTAGAGTTTGGTTAAGACGTGAAGAGCAAAGAAGCTTAGAGCAAAGGCAATAGTCTTGTTGTAAGAACTCTAGGTAAGGGGTGCTAAACCATTTTTCTTCTTATTACATGATTGTGTGTGGAGCAATGGTTGCAAGTTGATTTATGGGATGATAAATTGTACATTTGGGGGTTAAGTTTTGGCGTAAAGGGAGCTTCACCTTGTATCTATGGTTATTTATTTATGTGATGAATGTCTTGGAAATAAGATGACAAGTGTTTATCCTTGTGGTAAAGTGAGGTTGGGTTTTTGGCATAAGGGGTGCTAAACCATTTTCTTGATAATACATGATTGTGTGTTGAGAAACGATTCCAAATTGATTTATGGAATGGAGGAATTATAAAATGCATCTTTGGGTTATGATTTTTGTGCAATGGGGATGTTAAGCCTTGTTCTCATTATTTTGTGATTATGTATGGAGGATTGGTTGCAATTTAAAATATGGAATTATAAAGGGGTAATTTTATTCTTATGGATGGAATATGATAATAAGTTTCTTTAATGGTTGAATTCAAGGTGACTGTGTGAAATGTATCATTTCGGATTAAGTTTTTGGGGGTAATGAAAGATATTTTTGTGCCTATGATTGCTGTCAATTTTGTGGTGAATATGAGATAAAATGGACGAAAAATTCGCTTTGATGGTGTGGTTAAGACGTTTAATTTAGGTTTAATTAGTCAGATGGTACCCACTTTCATTTAGATGTATCAGTTTGATACCCGCTTTTGAAAAAGTGTCAATTGAGTCCTAACTTTTGAAAAGATGCCTCAATTAGGTCATTTTTAATAAAAAATATTAACACTGTTAACGCTATTGATATTTAAAATGACTTACAAAATTAAGTATTGATATTTATATTAAAATTTAGTGGTAAAAGTCATGAATTAAGTTAACGGTTTTAGTAATTTTTGTCTGAAAGGGACTTGATTAAGACACTTTTTCAAAAGTTGGCACTAGATTGACACATTTTTAAAAGCGGGTACCAAATTGATACATATGAACGAAAGTGTGTACCATCCGACTAATTAAACCTTTAATTTAATTACTGTAATTTTTGGGTTAGATGAATCAATTGGGGAATTTATTTGAGGTTGGAGCAGTGGTTGTAAATTGAACTTGTTTTCTTTTGGAGTGTTAATTATGGTTGAAATAAGCGTGATTTGATAATGGGTCCTTGGATGTGGCTATGGGAGTTTTGTGAAGTGTAGGGTGCTTAGAGGTAAGTTGATTGGAAATTTCGTTTAAAGTATTTGATGGACTAAATTTGTCGTTTAGAAACATAGAGGTGTAATGTTGTATGGAATAAAAGATAATATTAATAAAATAATTATTTTTATTTTAAAATATTTAAAAGGTAAAATTGAAAAATAAATGTGGACAAAAAAAAGACTTTTGCTCATTTATAAATATAAATGTAAAAAAATTTATTAGAATATCAAATATATTAAAAATATTAAAAATATTAAATTTTGAAAAAATGTATTTGAAATTATATACTAAATTATATAAATATAAAAAAAATTGGGGTAGCCACGGTCCCCTTAGCCCATACAAAGGTTCGCCATTGTTCTTCCTTTGTTCTTCACAATAGTTTCCTTTAGGAGCAACAATCTTTCCCCACAACCACACACTTTTGATATTATTTATAAGGATGACCTAAGACGAATTTTCTTACATATCGTCCCCAAGACGAACTCGAGAAATCCAACGAAACTTCTCCTAATCCAAATTTATGAGGGCTTCAACAAGTCTTCATGTTAAGCCACATTTAAACCCTGCTTTTCAATTCAAAAGAAAAACGTCACATTATTTATTTTCCACGTCATAAGTGTAACAATAAATGTCTCTTAAAATGAGGTGTGACATGGTGCTTTGTTTGCCATGTAAAAAAAAATCACTAACGTCCTTGTCCAATGAGAACTAATTCAATGAGTTTCAAAAGGAGAGTGACTTAAATAGATCAAACTTTCAAATAGAGACTAGAATCAAAATCACTCAATAGTTTAAGGACCCAAAAACATAGAAAAACTTTAAAAAAATATTTGTTTTTTCATGTTTAAAAAGGAAGTCCATGAGTTGACTCTAATCCATTGAATTTTTGTTAGTATTGTGACTTTGTGAACTTTTCTAATAAATAACTTTTTGACCTTTTGAACTTTTTTAGTCTCGACATATATAAGGCAGACCAAATTGAGAGGTCTAATTTTCATATTCTATTATCATAATTATCCTTTTTCTAATTAAGGATATACATACTTTTAAACAAACATGCTACCTTGAAATTTGAAAAATGAAAAATAAGAATAAATAATATAAATTTCAAAAATCGATAAGTAATAATAAAATATGTACATTCTCAACCGACAAATAAGAATAACAATATATATTCCGAAAATCGATAAGTAAGAAAAAAAAAAGAGGTACAATTTCAACATATTAATTAGTTAGATGACCAAGTTATTAAAGGAAGGGTCTTACTAACCAGTTGCCTAAGGGCACTGGTTAAGGTAATTAATCTACATTGAATCCTATAAAAAATACATAGGTAAGTGTAATAATAAATTAAATCTGACATAATCACCATTAATGCAATTTTATTTTATTTAAAAGACAAAAATGTCCATAAGTGTTGTACATGTGCATTTCATATTTTATTTAATATTCACCAAGAAAAGTTAAAAAATAATTAAATAATAAAATAACTATATTTTAATGTTGTTAAAAATTAAATATAATTAAATATAACGAAGTTTAAATTAACATAACAACCAGCAAAAAAAAAAGGATAGTGTTAAACATCTAAAAAATTTATAAAAAAAAACTAAAGTATGAATTTTAAACTTGAAGAGCAGTAGAAAGACAATTTTTTTCCACAAAAAAGTGTAATAATTTCATCATTGAAGAATTTTTTCTTTTGCAAAACTTAAAAACATACCTTTCAAAGATTTACTGTCTTTACAGTTGAAACTTTCACTATGAGAGACTCTTGAAGTATCATCAGAGATTTTTTGTTTTTAGTAGAAAGCTTAAAAATTCCAAAATTATTCTTTTATATCAATATGTTATTGTCTAAAAATATAAAAGATATTTTTATCTTGTATATACATTTTTACTATATTTAATTATTTTAACTTTTAATATGAAAATAAAAAAAATCAATATAAATTAATTATCTTTAATCAATACACTGCCACATTTGTTAGCATTATGGTTAAAAGAATAATTAAATATCAAATAATGTGGTGTAATAGGTAATTTAATCGGTTAGATATAATAGGATGTTTATTATTAATAACGGCTACTATTATTTTAAAATTATTTAATACTATTTAATTTAGTATTTTTGTTAGTTTCAATACGTCTTTGCCAGAGCAGGACTGACAGATGATCCTACTTCAATGACTTATTTATACATATGAAAAATCAACCACTCAATAAATATACTTTATTGTATTGGGGAGTGAACAAGAAAAAAGTAATTGGCACCCATTACTATGTTATAAAACATTTTTAAATAAAGTTTACACTATTTGAGGTGAGGTCCTCGGTTTCGAAGTTTTCGCTAATGTGATGTTCACTTTTCAGTTATATAACAATTGTCTTTTTAATATTTTAGTTTAATTAAAAATATTTGTAATAGGTTATTGTTCCTGCAGAGAACAAATAAGAGGTCAGACACAAGAGTCACCTTATTATGTAGTCCGCTATCTCCTCAGTTGGTCTCTTCCCATTCGATAGATGTCGGCTTGAACCCAGGAGGGGTTACCTGCAGAAGAATCTCCGAAGCTCAAGTAAGTCAAAGCTCTCAGGGAGTTAAATCAGCAATTAATGAATGCGTACCTTTAAATGATGGGGTCCACGTGTATTTATAGAACATTAATGACGTTTGACTATCGTATGGGCTGGGCTTTGTCTTGGGCTCCAGCTTGGGCTCCAGCTTGGGCCATGAGTGGGCCTGGTCCTGAAACAGGTCTTAGAGGTCTATTGAAGATAGGGTATTGATGTTGGTTAACTTTCTAGGCAAGTAGTCGGTTTCGGCCGGCTACCTGCCTAGATGACTTGTGCTGGTGGTGTCCGGGTACTAGATGGTAGGTGGTTTTGACGTGTGTACTAT
>Ga0209589_1013014_pt1 | contig 11047 bp, 6 predicted proteins | sample CowpeawhiteBW_FD_187525 | JGI IMG/M metagenome (GOLD analysis project Ga0209589, IMG submission 187525) | Root nodule microbial communities of legume samples collected from California USA - Cow pea white BW (SPAdes) (version 2) | ecosystem: Host-associated > Plants > Roots > Nodule | place: USA...
AAAAAAAAAAAAAAAAATATATATATATATATATATATATAATATATAATAATAATTAATTATACATAATTATATATATATATTATATATTTATTTAATTAATGTAATCATTACATATAATTAAATTAACAATTAAAATATTTAAAATCATTTATTTATAAATAAATAATTTATACATAATATTAAAATTTGTTTTCAAAATAACAGAATTTAAAAAACAAAAAACACGACCTGTTGCACGACTCTTATGCCGGTTTTTATTTAAACTAGTAAAATATTTTATTTACTTTTATTATAATAATAAAATTATAATTATTGTTATTATTATAATTATAAAATTAAATAAAAATATTCTTTTATAATTTTATTATAATTAATTTTTATTTATAATGATTAAGTTTTAAAAAACAGTCAAATTCAAAAAATGGTTAAATTGAACAAATGATTACTTAAAAGATAATATGAATAAAATAATTATTTTTATTTTAAAAAATATTTAAAAGGTAAAATTGAAAAGTGAATGTGTAAAAAGAATCTCTTTATATATAAACATAAATATATAAAAAAATTTAAAATATCAAATTATATAAAATATATGAAAAATATTAAATTTAAAAAATACATATTTAAAATTACATATTAAATAATATAGATACAAAAAAATTTAGGGGCCATGGTCACCTTTTGTCATATCAAAAGTCCGCTAATGGTCAGAGTGCTCCTCTACGCTCTTTCAATGACTTCAAATCTTCTATAATTGAATCAAAACTAAAGCTAGTTGCAATATTCCTTTCAATATAGATTATCATATTGCTTGCTAAAAATTCAGCCTCCATCTTATTTCTCAACTTGTTCTTAATTATTTTTATTGCAAAAAAAGATCTTTCAGTTGTAGTTGTAGAAACTAAAAGAGTCATGATAAGACGAAGTAATCTATCAATCATGTAGTAAACTTTAGACTTTTTTGTTGTTGCCAAACATGTACATAACTCTTGCATTGTTGATAAATTCTTCAAATTTGAATCTTGACGAGCATCAATAATGAAATGTTGAAGTTGAAAATTCAAATTAATCTTCTCTTGCTCATCGAAATCCATGGGATAATATTTTTCTACAAGAGTGCAAATTTTATCAATATTAAAAGCTTTATAAGCATCCTTAGGATCCAAAGCAGAGCTTAGAATTAATAACTCCATTACTTGGTCATTAAATCTACAATTTAACTCTTGTAATTGATTATCAATGGTAACAAAGAGTATTTCAACTTTGAAATAATGCTCCACTATAATATGATTTTTTGGTGACGAGAGCGTCCTTGCCTTGCTACATAAGAAGCCCCAAAATTAGGCACCTCAATGTCATGTTTTTCACAAAAAGAAGTCACATTTTTTAATAACTTATCCTAACCATTTTTTTCTCAAGTTTTGAATAAGTCCTTTTGTAGAACAAACTAGATGCATAACATTAGATATATCCTGAGATTGTTGCTGTAATGCTTGACAAAGAACATCTATTATCCCCATAATTTCTCTCATCAAATACAAGATCAGTATAAACTCAAATGAGGTCAAGCTTTTGTAAGCATTATCAGCATCACTACGTTGTGAATAAGTAAATCCATCAACAATATTTTTTTCTAGAACTAAACAAGTTGCATCATACATATTGATCAAGCTACAAATAGAAGAGAAATGGGAGCTCCAACGGGTATCCCCAACTTGTTTTAAAGTACCAATTTGATTTGTCTCTTTACCATTTTCAAGCTCATCAATTTCTAACAAATATGCAATTTCATCTAACTTAGCAACCTGTAACTCATCATGACATTTACTAGAAGAACAAACAATATTAAATCTTAAAAGCAAGACTCAATATTTTAAAAAAACTAATAACTTCTAAATGATTAGCTTCCCTTACCTTAGAGTAGATTCATAATCTTGCTATTCCCTTACACAACTCCAAAGCCTAAAATAGTTCTATCTACACAAAGAAGAGTTTGATCAATAATTAGAGCATGATTTCATGATCTCTAAAAGATATAAATATGACTAGAACGTAGAAAAGTCACATACAAGAGAAAAACATATTGCTTCAAAAAAAAGGATAAAAAATGAACTTACTCAAAAAAAGAAATTGTTCGATCCAAAATGTTCCTTAACTCCTCAATTTTGCCATAGTACAATTTGATTTTGAAAATAATAAGGAATTAATGGTGAAAATTGAGATGAAAATAAGAGGAGAGAAAGAGACGAAGGCATGAAAAAGAGAGAAATCAAATGAAAAAGTATAAGAAATTATAACAGAGAAAAAAATTAATTTTTAAATTTTAAAAAAGCTTTTTCAAATTAAATTAATATAAATAAAGTAATAATATATAAAATAAAGTAATAATATATAAATATATTTTTTAAAATATATAAAAAATAAAATAAAATAAAAATTATTGAGATTAATATAAATAAATAATAATATATAAATAATATTTTTTAAATATATAAAAAATAAAGTAAAAAAAATCAATGGAGAGTCGTGCCTCCCTGTCAAACCTATGTTCCGCCATGGGCGTACAATTTTTTATTTTCTTTATATTAGTGTTTTAAAGATATGTTGTAACATGTAATACTAGCAAATATGGATAAATGTATGTAAGAGAAAACGAAATTTATTTATAATTTTTATTATTAAACATTTGTATTTGTAATCATGAATATTATATATATATATATATATATATATATATATATATATATATATATATCACACCTAGTCGGCTTAAGCCGAATAATAGCAATTACCATATACATGCTAAGGTATCCGGACTAAACCACTAAGAAGCGACATTGATAAAATAAGCCAAAAACAATAATAGCGGCCTAAGCCGTTAAAGGGTAACCGACCTAGGCCGACAACTCCACGAAAACAACCAAGGACTTGGCAAAAAATAGAACGTTCCAATAAGATTCACCAGCCCACAATAATCAAACTAAGGGCATGGGCTAGGGCCCAGGCCCACCTACAGCCCAAACAAGGGCCCAACCCATGACATGGCCAGACATAATTAATAATCTATAAATACGTATGGACCCCACGAATTAAAGGTACGCATTCATTACTTCCCTAATCACCAGATTTGACTTTTTGAGAGATTTTGCTGACTTGAGCTTCGAAATCCCTTCTGCAGGTAACCCCCGGGTCCAAACCGACCACTCCGAGATACCTATAGACAATATATATCAGCCGGGAAGAGGCCTACTAAGGAGATGGCAGACCAAGATAAGATAATACTTGTGTCTGACATATATCTTGTTTGTTCTCTGCAGGAACAATATATATATATATATATATATATATATATATATATATATATATATATATATATGAAACCCACTTATATTTTTGCCCTAAAGTTTAAGGGCTACCCCAATCAGTTGGGTCTCAAGCTGGCCCATAGGGTATCCAAGATCCTAAACAGCCCTAACCCCTCTCATTTCAGCTCATTTTGAAAACAGCCCCTTCTCAAACACTCTCCTTGATTCCTCACAAAAGCTCTACTACGGTTTGTCGTTGTTCTGTGTCAAGCAAGTTCAACCTCGTTCTCGTACTCATAAGTCGATCTCCCATCGTACCTTCTTCATTTTCAGCTCTGTCATCATGATTCTAACTAGGGTTCACCATGGTAACCCATTTTGAATCTGTTATGCTATTTTTACAGCTCGTGAATCTACTCCGAGGTCGATCGTACTCACTAGCTTGGGTGTCGGGGTATTCTGCTAGCTTTTTCCAGGTAAGGGATGCTAGGTTTTGTATTTTAAGTTCATCTTGCCTATATTTTGTTATGTTTTACATTTTTGGTGCTTGTGTGGTGTTCAGGATGAAATGAGTTTGCATTGGTTGTTGTTTTGGATGAATATCTAGCTTTGCATGTGTGGAACAGTGAGGGAGAACTGCTAATTTTGTCCAAGCGAGCTCGTCTCGCCTAGGCGAGAGTAGTAGAAGCTCGCCCAGGGGTTTTGCTCGAGCGCCCGCTCAGGCGGGAAAACTGAGTTTTGAGCGAAAGACCATCTCACTAAGGCGAGATGGCCTCGCTTAAGTGAGCGTTCGTAAAACCTCCCAGGGCCTCTGTTCGCGGTCTCGCCTAAGCGAGAGCCTACAGCTTGAGCAAGATCACTTCTCTCGCCTGAGCGAGGACTCCTAGCTTGAGCAAGACCTGACGCAGACCACATTGTTTTCTCCCATAATTGTTATTGGTCGTATGATTGGATGATTTGCTTTATTTAAAGTATGAGGTATGTGAATATGCGTGAAATCTCCGATTGTATGGGCTAACTTGATGAGTTTGGCATGATCTTAGCATATAACATGTATGGGATGGTTGGTTAAAAAAATTGACATGGAATTGGTATGATTAATGATTTTATATTGGTTGATGGAACATGATGTTGGTGTGGTCAGGACGTAATTCCACGATAGTTTCGTGGTGGTGCCTCATTGGTTAGGACGTAATTCCATGAATCTCTAGGTAAGATCTCATGGTGGTGTCTTATTGGTCAGGACGTAATTCCACAATGGTTGTGTGGTGGTGCCTTATGGTTAGGACGTAATTCCATGACCCCTGTTAGTGGGAGTTCATGGTGGTGCCTCATACTTAGGACGTAATTCCATGAAGTTTGTGATGGTGCCTCATTATATAATTTAGTAAGGATTCAAGGTAAGGATTGCATCCTGACACTCTAAAGAGTCAGTTAGTCTCACGTAGAGCGTACTGACTCAAGTGGTGAGAGTAGCATGAGGCCTTAGATATTTTAAGGCTAACCTTGTGAGTGGTAGGATGAAACCCATTAGCAATTGGCTCTATAGAGCAGTAGAGGCCACCACAAGTGCAAGCATACGGTGAATCTGGCTAATTATATGTATCTGGATAAGTCGAGTTTGTGTCTTAATGTATTGTTTGCGAGTTATCACATGATTGATTGATGTAGGTATCTTGGACTATGAAAATGTATACAATTGTATGATTAAATGTTCCTCTACTCTAGCTTACCCTTTCTGCTTGTTGTATGTTATGTGTGTGTGATTATCTCTTTTGCGATGATCATCAATTTATTGATGGGAGCAGATGTGAGAACTCCTCGTGGTCATCAAGGTGATGGAGACTCCGCTGTTAGCTTTGGGTTGGATTCCACTGTCCAAGTTTTCTTTAGGGCTGTAGCCCATGTATTTGTCTGCCTCTTAGGCAATTATTTTGAATATTATTGATCCTTGTACTCCGTTTTGTTTTGGCATCGTGGTGTGTCTTAGTATTTCATTTTTGATACCTTGGTTATTTGTAAAGAGTGATGTTATATTCCATGACTTCACCTCTTATGTTATAATGTGTGGCATTTCATTTAATTAAGGTTATTATTTAAATGAGATGTTACATATTATATTATATTATATTATATTATATTATATTATATTATATTATATTATATTATATTATATTATATTATATTATATTATATTATATTATATTATATATATATATATAACTTTGTTTTAAAGTTCTATATTTAAATGCTTTGTGTAGCTTTGTGAGGTTTTAGCCATTTAATTTTTTTAATTGAGTGGTATTCTTTCTTTCTAATTTTTTTTTAAATTACTTACTTTGTTTGTTTCAGTAAAAATAATAATAGTCAACTTATTTTTTTTTCTGTAATAGCATATTTACTATTATTAAAGTTTAGAAATAAAACTTTAGCCTAAAGTTAATGGAAGTAACTTATTGTTGCATACCCATTAAATGTTTGAATTTGACACTTACCCGTACATTTAATAAAATTAAATGCCACAATTAACATACAAAATAAATAAATTCAAAACTTGTAGCTTCTTGAGCGTTTCCGTTAATACATTTATTGCTTTAAAAGCCCATTTAACTTCTATAGTTATTAAAAATACTTAAATGCGGAGAATACTTATTTTTATATAGAGAATAAAAGTAACTTTACAGGCAATTCTATTTAAATAAAATAAGACAGTGAATAACTCTATTAAATATTTGATATAACTGTAAAATCAGGATTAAAACTGGAGATCATTATTTAAGATAAAATAATTTTTAGCTGATTTGTATATTTAAATGTCTTTATTAAGAATTTTATTGAATATCCACCAAAATATTATTAGCTGAGATGACAGAGAATGTATAGACTTCAAATTCGAAGAAATTTGGCTAATATTTCATAAAAAAAAAGTTTTACCTATAGTCTTAAAAGAATTAACAACTGTTAACCGAAATACTTTTAATCATTTCAATCGAAAAATAAGTTATGGTAACTAAAAAATAACTGTTAATTTATGTTGATAAGAAAATAGCTCATTATTATCGTCAAAATTCTAATTGGTATTAGTAGAAAATCACATCATAAATAAAAAAACAAAGTCAAAAGAAATTGTCAATTTATTGGTTTCAACTAAAATCAAACTAAAGAGATAAGATAAAATTTGATAAAATAGATTTTATCATACAGTGTTTATAAAACACTGATTAAAAAATTATAAATATTTGGAAATGGTACAAACATGTATTAAAAAAATAATCAAAGAAGATATTGGTTGAAAACTTAATAAAAAAAGTCTCTATAATTTATTTTGCCAACTAAGTGTTTATTTTATGATTAACACTTTGGACCACCTTCATTATGTGGGATTGTTTAAAATAAATATGGGTGAAACATAGTTTTGGCCTACAGTTTTCAGTGTAATCAAATTTACCTTTTCGTTTTCTTATGAGGGAAAGGCTTACCAAAGCTATATAATAATGGAGTTCCTAACAAATAATTTAGTTAGGATATAAATAAATATTCGGACATATAGTACAATAAATTAGTTGAATTAATTTTGTTTATAATTTATTAAATATTTAAATACCTGTTTAGTATTTAGAAGAAAAACTAACATTAATATATTATTAATTTTTACCTTCTGTTTGTTTTTTTTGTTTTATAAATTTAAAATTATATTTTTAATTTTTTGTTTCAACGCTACAAATTGGTACAAATTTATTTTATACATTTTTTTTAACTAAATCGGTTTGCGCATTTGTAACAATAGAACACACATAACATATTATCATCTATTATAAGTTATTAATTGAATTAAAAATGTCAATACTACATAAATGGGAACCTTATTACTACGGTCGATTTTTTCTCTTTATGATAAAAAAAAATTAATATAATTAAAAATTTAGTTAATATAAGAGTTATTGCAGTAAAAAAAAAAATCAAAACATTTGGATAAAGTAATAAAATGAATGTAAAGAAAGAACCGTTACAAAAGGGTAACATACGAGTATTTTTTTATTTGTTGTGACATAAATAAATATAAATTGAAGTATTTTTTTTTCAGTAAGGAATAAAAGTAATAATAAAAAAATTAAAATGAATACATCTGTGAATGAAAACAATAACTGCCGGTGATAGGGTGGTGAATAAGAGAAGCAGTGGCGCAGTGAGATGAGAGCGCGAACAAAAGCTGGACTCCTACAAGAAACAAAGAAAGACAGTGGTTTGCACTTTTTGCAGAGACGAATCAATCACGCCACGCCAACACCACAATTTCACCAGCCAGTTCGTGACATGTAGACAACCAATAATCATTTTCCTCATTCGCAATCTTCGATTTGCGAATCCCATATTGTTCTGCCATGGCGCTGCGAAACGGCAGCAGAAAAATTTCCTTCGAGGTTCTCAGCGTCGATGACGAATCGGAACCAAACGAACACAATCGCAGGAAGCGCAGGCACCGTGCTTCCAAGCGCAAGAAGAAGCTTCTTGATTGCGCGGATTCCGTCGATCCGCATATGGCGCCTCTGGAAAACGGAGGAGCCTGCAACGGATTCGAGCTCGACGCTAATAGGTACAGCGCTGGCGGAGGGAGCGTCGTTTACGAGGAGGTGAGAGAGGAGAGTGTGTGCGCGGTTGCGGAGGCGCGTGAGGCAGAGAGTGAGGAACCGACGGCGGTGCGTGGTGGCATCGAGGGGTTTAATTTTGGGATATTGAGGCAGAGGAACGTGAGTTGTGGGAGTTCCGATGATTTTCCGGCTTCGGTGGTGCGCGATGAGAAGGAGGAGGGTGGTGTGAAGGCGAGTCAAGCGGAGAAACCGACGAACGAGCCTGATAGGAATGTGGCTACAAAATTGGAGACGGTGGAGTCGTTGGACTGGAAGCGTCTCATGGCGGAAGATCCGAATTGTGAGTGGTACAATGGCCCTTACACTGCATGCATCATATTGCATCTTATGATTATAATTGCAATGATTTATCGAAAAATTGACCCTACAAAAAATGCTAACAAATGTGTTGCAACAAAATTATGCATCGGCTTCGAAGGGGAAATGACTGGAAAAATAGACGTGGGGTTGGTTCTGTGTCCCCCACTTATTATGGAATTGGTGGCATGGCTAATTGCATACTGGAAACTTTGACTGAATAATCCATACATCTAGGTTTTAAGTTAGGTTTTGCTGTAAACACTGACTCTTCAGAAAATTAAGGACAGATGCGGCGTCAATTCCAGTAATAGAAACCTAAAATTTTACCAGTGTAGTAAATTCCAGACAAGTGTGACAACATTTGCAGTTCCGGAGATCCAAAAATCATTAATATTATAGCTGAAATTGCAGAGCCGGACAATATTTTTTAAAGCTTGCTGACACTGAAAAAGATGAGCAGTTTGGTCAACAATAAAAGTTTCATCTGTTTTCTTATTAGGCTCAAGCTGCTAATTTATAGATGAGAACTAGGTAAACGGTCTTGTGTAGTTCTTTTTATCTGAGGTGATATGTTGCCAGATTTTCTTAGCCTGTCATTTTTATTTTACCTGTGCCATGTTTTCTAATTTTCTGCCAAATTAATCTTGTGGTGATGTGTTTTGTTGTCAGACGTATTTTCAGTGGAAAAGTCTCCTGTAACATACTTTTTGGAGGAAATGTACAATGGAAATTCTTTACGGAGCACAACAACTCTTGGGAATGAAAATGAAAGAGAAAGAGTTTATGATACTATCTTCCGCCTGCCCTGGAGATGTGAATTGGTATACATCCTTTCTTTATAAAAAAGGAGAAAGAAATATAAGAACTCTGGTTATAGTTTTGTGATGTTATCTATGGATATGTACTTCTGGTTGAGCTGCTTGTATTTACTTTCAAAATAACCGTATAAGTTCATAGGTTTTTTGGGAAAGTAAAGCAAAACTAAACCTTCCACCTAATTTATAGTAGACACCTATAGTTGTATATTTCTATTGAGGCATTCTACATTTGTTTTGTATCTTGAACGTGGAACGCAATTGCAGCTTATAGATGTTGGCTTCTTTGTCTGCTTCGATTCATTTCTTTCATTATTAACTGTTATGCCAGCAAGGATCATGACGGCCATTTGGAGGATTCTAAAGACAAGGTTAGCCACGTTTCTTTAATTCTTTCCCTTGTAATAAAATTTTGGTCGGCAATGCATGTGGGCAGTGATAGATTAATCTTACAACACCTGTTTCCTTAGTTTAGATTTCTGATGTAAGCACAGAGCAGTGCACATCTAGTACTACAATCTTAGAGTGCTTCAAATATTGTCATAAATCTTTGAATGCCAGAACAAACTTCCAAATTAGCAGTAAGTTCAGCTGACACTCTGATATGGGTCTTAGTTGCTAATTTGTATCTGGGTTCTGTAAGTCCCTGATTCAAACTTAGCTGAATAAGTTTGACCAATCTCTCCCTAATACAGAATCTACATGATCTTGTGCTTTGACTTTGTGTTATCCTTTTTAGTTCAACTCATGTTTTAAAATTTGTGCAAGTATATCATGGTTTGTAGTATTACAATGTGGACTAATCATGCGTATGACAGGCAGTTCAAGAGGCTGTCAACAATGGAAATTTCAGATTTTGGATGTTTTCTCATTATGACCTGTGGAGTGGTTCTTTTGCAGCGGACAGGTAAAGTGGTTTTCTGCTTCCATGAGTATATGTAATATCATTTCTTTTTTGTATTGTTCAAGTTTAATATTATGCTAATTATGTTTTGTTAATCTTTTCAAATGTGCTGCAACAGATATCAGCTTAATATATCATATGATCCGTGGTCAAGGAACAATAAAGCTGTATGTGGTCTACAATGTTTTAGAGGTGAGCATAAATTTATTAGTCTGGATTATGGTGAATAATTAGCTCTCCAAACTGCCAGATATCAACCAACGTGAATATTTATGTGTTGTTAAGTTTAATTTTTATTCATTATCAGGATATAATTTTTAGACTATCAACTGATTAAAAAACACCCTAGATAGGATATGACCTTTCAAGTAATTGTTTCTGAAGTAAATAATTTTTTATCCTATGCAGCAATTCATGATTGGATGAAAGTGTAAAAGTCTCAGTACATTCTAATAAAATTTTATTTATAGGGTTTATGCAAGCAAGATCTTGTGGTGACAAATTAAGGAATTTCAAAGAATATGGAAGGATAAAATTTTGGTTTGTAATTAATTTCTGTACCGTGAAACTCTGACATCAGATGAGATAAAATATTTCTGTATTTGGAAATTTTACTATCTCCTTAAATAGCAGAGTTGTATTGGGCTAGACTAGATAATGAAAATGTGATGAAAGAAGTAGGATGAATGCTGTGTGAATGATTTTGTAATAGCTTTTCAAAACATGCATACGGGTATTCAGTAGCCTTCTGGTATTGAAGCATAATGTTATATCTTATTGTTTTAAGTTACGGATTGAATGCATAAGGTTGACTCATAATGCTCAAAATGTTACTTATACTGTTAATTTGTAACTGATCTTCCAACTTTTGCAGATATTTGATAAACTATGTCAAAGTTTTAATGGGGATGTGTTGCAAACGTTATTTCTTTCTGCCGAAGGACTTGCGAATTGCCCCCAAGAAAGCATTAGATTCTGGATTTGGAGATTTGTTTCTGACCAAGCTTTAGCTGTGGTTGCTTCAAATATCCTTCATCTTTGTATTTCCCCCCCCCCCCCCCCTTTTTTTTT
>Ga0209589_1013017_pt1 | contig 11044 bp, 7 predicted proteins | sample CowpeawhiteBW_FD_187525 | JGI IMG/M metagenome (GOLD analysis project Ga0209589, IMG submission 187525) | Root nodule microbial communities of legume samples collected from California USA - Cow pea white BW (SPAdes) (version 2) | ecosystem: Host-associated > Plants > Roots > Nodule | place: USA...
AAAAAAAGAATAAAAAAAAAAAAAAAACAAAAAAAAAAAAAAAAAACGAACTTTAAAATAGTTCTTCAAAGATGAGCAAAAGGACAGTTGAGGGTAACCAGTATATGACCCAAAGGGGTACTGATAATGAAATAACAAAGCAAAAGCAGATCAAGTTTCCAAAATTCAAGTAACACAAAAGCTGCACAAGGTGGTTTGCTATATATACGACACCTTGAGGCTCATATGAGAAGAGGATAGACATGGAGATGGAAAAAAAAAATTAAAATAATAACAAAATAACGTGGAAAGTGGAGACATAGATAGATATAGAGAGAGAGAGAGAGAGAGAGAGAGGAGAAGAAATACTTCAATCCAATGTATGGAGATAAGAATAACTGAAATTTTGCAGTGGAACCAAGCAAGGTTGGGTTGATGATTAGCTTGATGAACAGTGTGTTGGCTTTTGATTATGGCCAAAGGGCAAGAGATTTTTGTGACAACAACCAACCAATGTTATGCAATCGGACAGAACTCAAGAGAGTGTGTAGTTTTGCATTTTCTGCTATTTATTCTGGGAACACCAACTTCGAACAGTTACTCATCAATGCTTATCTGTTTCCATGGAATGTATGTCTAGTAATAATAATAATAATAATAAAATGTTTGTGGAAAATAAAAAAGAAGAGAGAGAATATTTCTGGGGTTGATTGGTCTGAACCACAAACTCACATCATTTTTGTTGTGGTCATAATTTCATAAATCACAGAACCACTTGGTTTGGCACATTTCCACTGCCATTAATTTCAACTTTGCAGAAATAACAGTGATGGGTTGAATTGAACAGCTTCATTTGTCCTCATCAAATTTCATATTTATTTTGTGAGGAATTTAATGATTTTTTAACGAAACGATTAGGACACGACAGCATTGGCAGTAATTCTGGTTTCTCAGTTGGTTAAGGAATTATAATAATAATAATAATTCCACTGTGAAAAGGACAAGTTTCTTCCTCTTGAGGGTGTTGCACAATGTTTGGTTATATAATTGCTATTTTAACCATTCTCGTGAAACGCATTTTTGAAAGCTTTTTTATCAAAACATGTTATTGGTATAACTGCTGAATTCATGACGTAACGTATGTTCGTGCTGTATAATTGCTCTCAGCAAGATGACAAAGGACTCAGAAATTGTAAAATTTTGTAAAGTTCAATACAAGCTCATAAAAATTTAGTTTACCGTAGGCTAATGATAATATTTTGTAAAATATTATATATATATATATATATATATATATATATATATATATATATATATATATTCTGTTAATACATGATAATAAAAAATATAACATAATCAAACTATTAAGATTTGTTATGATTATTGTTATTATATATCTCAGAATATTTCTTGACCAATTTAGGTTGGTGAAGACTAAATGGGTTTTGTTAGACTCATTACTTAACATATTTATTGGACTGAATACACTATATATTTTTAATTATACAATGATGTGAAATTATTTTATATAGTAATATAACTTGCTTTCTCAAAGAATTCTATCATAGTAATTTATTTAACACATTTTGATTAGAATTTATAATTCGGGTTGCCAAACATATATATATTAAGATCATTTGAATGATAAATATTTCATTTCACTCCTCATGTTCTGAGATAAAATAAAGGGAAAACATCATAAAATGTTGCTCCTCAAATTTCATATTGGACAATTGATCTAATCTACAATTTTATTTATTTATTTATTTTGGATTTTACGTACAAGAAAGTGTTTGTAGTAATATTTTTTCTTTTCTCGAAGTTTGTTTAATTGTTATCCAAATACCTTCCGTGTTTTATTCTGAAACAGAGTTTGAGAAACACATTATCATCACTTTGCTTATTCAGAAAATTGTTACGTTCGTGTGAACCAGAAACAAGGATATGAGTGTACGGAAAGTCAATAAATGGACCTTAACTTTTCCCTCCTCAAACACACGTTCTTGTTCTGTTTTGTTTTTTTATTTTTTTATTTGTCAAACAATTATATATGTCCAAGACAATAAAACAAACCTAGTAAGATAAAAATGTACATATAGAGGTATAATCAAATATGGAAAGTCTTTTCTTCGAACCTAGGTATCATGTAATTATATTTATATATATATATATATATATATATATATATATATATATATATATATATATGATAAATAAAAAATCTAATATCTCCATTCAATAACGTTGTTATTATTTCTCTGTTACTTTTGAATGCATTAGAGTTAGGCAACACATTTGGGAAATATATTGAACTTATCAACTATTATAATATGGATTTGAATCTTTATAATATTGGATGAGAGTATTTTTAGAAGTTGTTATTTTTCTTTTTAAATTATACGGGTTTGAAATGTTTTACACATTTGATTGTAACAATCTCTTTTTCTTAAGTAAAGAAAGGTGGTTTAAGACGAATAAATATAATTATTTTAATATTTTTTTCAATTTTGTTATATTTTTTGTAATATATATTAGATTTATCATATTTTTGAAGACAAAGAATTGACCTTTCATAGAGTTTGGCCTTGATTATCAGTTACAATATTCTTGCATTACATTTTTTAACATTTTAGTCTTTATTTTTGAATTGTGTCATTGAATTAAAATGTTATGAAGAAAAAATAATCAATATGCATGCACTATGAAAACTCGTATAAATTGTTGTATTTATTTGTTCACATCATGATGTTTTCAAATGTCATTATTTATGTGCGTGATATTTTTCAAAAACATCATAAATCTTGTAGTCACAAAATATAATATAGTATTGTAATACAAAACGTCGCAACGACCACCACTTTATATATTTGTGTAAAGTGACAATTGTTTTAAAGAGGTAAACATTGACATTTAAAAATGATGACGTTATTTAGTTATTGAAAAACAAATTCAACAAAAAATAACAACACTTAAAAACATCATAACTCACATTATATTACTATTATAAATAATTATTAAATAAAATACTTTAATATTTATTATTATCCAACTAGATTTGTAATTTCATATTTCAATATAATCGTCACAATTTAAATTATATAATGAAATAAATGTATAAGGAAAAATTTTAATAATGACAATTTAAATTATATAATGAAATAAATGTATAAGAAAAAAATTAAAAAAAGAAATGAGGGTAGTAAAATAATCACTTAAAGCCTCTTTTACCCTAGCTTATAATTGACTTACTAAAAATAATGAGGAATATGTTTACTATTCGTAGATAAAAATACTTTAAATCTTATTTGTTTCTAAGATGGATTTGAGACATTGAATTTATGTGAACTTAAATGGATTTAAAATGAAAAAGAGATGAAAATGAGTTGTTTGTATAAAGAGAAAATAAAATAACTAATAAAACTATATGATTATAATTTTACCTTTATGATTAATTTTTTATTATTATTTCACTATTGCTATTGCTATTGCTATTATTATTATTATTATTATTATTATTATTATTATTATTATTATTATTATTATTATTTTCCATGCAGTTCATCTGAATGTCATCAACAAGCACCAACTCAAACAAAATCACAATGGTAAAGTATCAACAAACACACAGAAAATGCAATTAAATAAGTGATAGACAGAGAAGAAAAAATTATTATTGTTTTATATAAGGAAGAGGAGAATTGACTACTTGAAAATATAGAAAAGAATTGATTCTTATCGTTCTAGAATCGATTTCCACTCAAAATCTCTTCTCTTCCATATGATATGAGTGACCTCCATCGAAGGACAAATGTGTAACTTCTATTTAATGTAAAAATTTGACTCATCGTAAAATAACCCCTTGTTGTAATAATAGGAGACAGGACCACTTAGGTTACTTTGAAACAGTGGAATCATTCTCACTTCAAAGTTACCATCTTTTTTTATAATAATTCAATTGTTACTTTATTACTTTAAGAAACATATACTTTTTCTCCTTCTTTATGTCACTTTTAATCCTACCATTTCAGAAAAGATCAAATATTAACCATAACAAAGACCACTCGTGGTTTATCCTCTCATCTGACACCAAATTATTTTATTTTAAGCAGATAAATAATTAGTATATAATAAAAATAAATTTTTATTTTCTATAATAATTATATCGAATTAAAATAAATTGATCCAGAAATTGTAAAGTTGTAACATGGGTGGGACAGGGTTTTTAACTTTAAAGAGGGTGGGGTCATTAGGTGATAAGTTAAGTCAGTTTTTTGTCTTTTTGTTCAAAAGATTGATAAACGCACCAATGAGTAGCAAAAGGCAAATTCGAATCTACCTCCCTAAAGTAAACCTAACATATGCTTTTACGTTTATATCATTTTTTCTTTTTTCTTTTTTTTTTCTTACAACACACTTCTTTAAAAGTCAAAATACAAACTACGAAAATTGAACTCGAATCATTACTACTGTGAATAGAGTATCAAATTTCAAAAGAAATCATTAATCCCAACAGTGACAAAAATGCAACAAATTTTCAAGATCTCTCAAAAGAAAAATAAGGATTAAATATATTTTTAGTTTATCTAGTTAAATTTAAAATTAATTCCTCTTCAAAACTTAATTTTTGAATGATAGTTTTTCATCTTTAAAAATTGTTAATTTAGTCTATTTAACTAAATTTTATTAAATTTATCTGATGTTTCAAGCACATCTCATGATAGTATTTGAAATGTTTTTATCGTTTGACATATTTTCGCTTTAATGTTAACTCAAATATTATCATAAAATACACTTAGAATATCAAATAAATCTAATAAAATTTGGTAAAAATAAAAAAAAAAGACTAATTCCAAAATTTATATATAAGCCTAAAAAATATAGTTGGAGATTTATCATATCAGAACAAAGTATTAAAAAAAGTGCGTAAAAACAAAAGGAAACAATTGTATTGGTGGCACCATTAGAGAAGTTGGACGGTGGCCATACTTGTACCCTCACCAAATTGCACAAAAAGAACATGATATTACAAAAACATTTAAAGCCAATAAAAATAAATCAAACTCAAAATATTGATTAAAAAAAACAGCATTTTCAAAATATTTCAAATGGGACTGCCACTATCATTTTTTCTTTTTATTTTCCTTTTCGCCCGCCCTCATTTTACAAAATTCTTCCTTATTTTACATTTATCTTCTTTAAAATATTATTACACCTCGCACTAATTAAAGGGAGGAGAATGTTTTTACTCGATCCTATTTTTTGAAAGAACAACTTTTTAGTTGTTATAAAAGTATTTTGTTTTCTTTTTATGATTTTGTCATCTATATTTGTAGGCTCAAATAACAAAAGTGATATTCTTAGTTTAACATATGCTATATATATATATATACATATATATATATATATATATATATATATATATATATATATATTTGATACCATGTTGTAGGTTTTTTAAGCTTAATTTTGAAAATTAATTTGAAGTAAGTATTTTAGATAAATGAATTTATTTATGTTTTTAATAGAACCTTATCTAATATGAAGGTAAAGTTATGTTTTAGATTGTTATTGGATGAAAAATTGTTTAAATGCTTAAATTTAAGTGTTGTTGGGTTTGACACCGGTAGGCCTTTTATGTTATATTATTTATGTCTTATTATAGAGAATCAAATATTAGAAAAACATGATGACATTTTTGTAGATAAGAACAATGTTCTTTTACGTTGGATTCCTTATGGTTTGACATAAAAAGTTTTACTTACGTCAAGTCGTGTGTGTATATATATATATATATATATATATATATATATATATATATATATATATATATATATATATATATATATATATATATATTTATATATATATATATATATATATATATATTCATATATTTATATATTCATATATTTATATATTTATATATTTATATATTTATATATTTGATATCTTGTTCTAGGTTCTTCAAGCTTAATTTTGAAAATTAATTTGAAGTAAGTATTTTAGATAAATAAATTTACTTATATTTTTAATAAAACCTTATCTAATATGAAGGTAAAGTTGTCACAACATATTAAGTTTTATGTAGGCTTGTTATTGGATTAAATTTTGTTTAAATGCTTAAATTTAAGTGTTTTTGGGTTTGACACCGGTAGAAATAGAAATAGGTCTTTTATATTATATTATTTATGTCTTATTATATAGAATCATATCTTAGAAAACATGATGACATTTTAGTAGATAAGAACAATGTTTTTTTTACGTTGGATTTCTTATGGTTTGATTTAAAAAGTTTCACTTACGTCAAGTCTAACAAAGTCTTACATAAATGTATGTTAGGTGTCGGATGTAAATGGGTCTAACAAAAAGAATCCAATGTAAATGAACTTTTAAAATGTTGTGTATAACTTTTCTTCCTCACTTTTTCTTTCTAAAAACATATGTGTGATTTATCTCTTTTCCAGTGACGACCCTGGGTTGCATTGGTGTTTTTGTAGGTCAAGTGCATCATCGAGATATACGTTGTATATCTCTATAGATCATTATTGTGTTATTGGAATTGTCATGGATGTTTAGTGATGGTTCCTCTGACTATATTTTTTTAAAGAAGCGAAAAGTTATCTTCAATATTAAGGATATGACATAAATTTAAATGTCCTGCATGAACGTCAGAATTAAAAACAACATAAAAAGTCCAAAATAATATATGTAAAAGACCTTCATTGAGTTGGTGTGGTTTGATAAATAATTGTGTTAAAATATATCTGAATTTGATTGATTATTTAAATTGTTTAGAAGTTGTATTATTAAAATACTTTTGAAAATATCTTTAAAAATTGATAGATTTTTTTTTGACTGAATTTTTTGAAATTTTAGAAAAAATAAAGATGAAAATAGCATTTCTCTCAACCATATTTTGGCTTAAGAAGTCACAACTCAACCTCTGGAATCAACAAATTTTTACTTAAGCTATAAATACTTTTTATTTTTTTTCTTTTCTTCTGTTTGTCCCTTAAACGGATTTTGAATGATTATTATAAATGTAAAATAAATATTAATTTGTTTATGTAATTGATTTGCGATTTTATTTTAGTGAATTATGTTGTATGGAAATGATTATTAAGAATGGTAAAATTTATGTAAATTTTTTGTCACATATCTCACATATGCGACCATGATATATAAATTATTGTTAAAAATATTGAGATTTATGTTGTGACAAATATCTCTTGTTTAATCGATGGTCTAATTTACATAAATTAATACATTAGGTGGTGAAAAAGGAATAATGAAACTCTTACATACAGTAGTCTATATAAATATGCGGCATGAATTGTAATAAACTTATCTTACTCTTATGATTATTGATTTGCTTGTGAATCAAAGTTTTTTATTACATAAGATGGTAGTATATTGTAAGACATACTTAGAAATATTCAAGAAGACATCAATTAATATTTTACTTGTTAAATATTTTTTATGTAAAAATTCATTTGTTGTTTGTGTAGTTCTTATATGTTGAATTTTGAATGAAAGTGAATTATTGTAACTTGTTAAATTAAAATGTATATTTTTATCTATATTTTGCTCAAATTAAAATTTATTTTCAAATAAAGTTACGTTAAATATAAGTTAAACTTTGTTTTAATAACTTATCCTTATATATGTTGTTTGTAAACTACAATGATGTAAACAAATAAATATAGGTACAAGTGTAGAAAGATAATTTGAAATATAATAGATATATATTATTTATAATATAACTATCCCTGTATAAATATTTATATATATATATATATATATATATATATATATTTTTTTTTTTTTAGGTTGTATTAATTATTGTTATAAATTTGTACAAACCCTTTCATGATTTTGTAGTATAGTGGATAGTTTAATTTTTAGGGATTTATATCAAATAGTAAATTATTGTGTATGTACCTCCAACTAGAAGGAGTAAATTATGTGATATCAATCGATAATATTGGTCGGGAAAAAGTTGACATTATATTTTAATCAACAACTTAAACAAGATTCTTAACTTAATCAATTTTATCACAAATTATTTTTTAATTTAATTTTATACAAATTAATTTTTAAAACTAATGTGAAATTTAAAACTTATAAATAAATATTCTATCATTGTTGCGATCATATATACGACTGCTATTGCAAGATTAATTAATCTTGAAAAATGATTTACACCTTCTTCTTTTTTTATTAAAACATATTTTAAATTAATTAAGAATCGTGTTTAAATTTCAAATAATTTAGGCAAAAGCACAATTGTTTTCACCATTCAGGTGTCGAATTCTTACTTGACAGAACTATAATTTACGTGTAATAGCCCCTACACTGTGTGTGAGCTGTATGATCGATAACAAGTTGTAAAACTATATGATCGATAATACTTTTAAACATGATTTAAAATACTCATTATGAACTTATATATATATATATATATATATATATATATATATATATATATATATATATATATATATATATATATATTTCAGTTAGAACTGTTAAAATGGGTTGAAATCCGCAAGCCAACTTGGTTTATCACGGATTCGGATCAGATTGGGTTGAAATATTTTTTACAAATTTCAATACGGGATGATTTTTGACCCGGTTCATTTAGAACTTGACTCATCCAGGTTGAACCTGCTGGCTCACCAACCCGCAAATAAAAAGATTACACAAGTGTTTTTTATTAAGTTGAGTTTTGCATTTGAGTTATGTTAGGTTTTTTTTAACCAACACATAAATAATTTGTATTTTTTTATTTTAGTTTGTATTTAGATTGTATTAAAGTTCATTTAGGTTTTAATTAAAATTATAATTTAGTTTTGACTTAAAATAAAATAAAAAAATTATATATTTTTTTAATTAAGTGAATCCGTGAGTCAACCCCGTTTAACCCGTCAACTTGTGATGAGTCGGGCCGGGTTCAAATTTTTTAACACGCTAAAAAATAAGCCAAATTAGATTAATTCACTAAATCATTAACCCGTGATGGGTCGAGCCGGATCAAGTTGGATTAGAACTCTAACTTCAGTTATTAGTTGAAAGTTCTATTCTCAAATCAATCATATTTTAAATTAATCTCTTTCTTCTCTCCAATTACTTAGGAACCAAGTCTGACTATATTGCTCCTATTGGCGTGATTAATTAGCACTCATTATTAAAATTGAATGCACCTTTGAAGGGAATATATTACTCACAATTATTCTTAATATTTTATGAAAAAATAATTTCAATATTTAAAAATGTAAAATACACTTAATATTTTTCATAAAAACAAAAAACAGAGTAATAAAAAATATGTGGAGGAGTATTTAAAATTATTATTTTGAAATTATTGTGGCTTGTTGAACATTTGTTGATGGAAACCTAACTTGTACTTTCTACACTATTACGCACTACCACTCATTAAATTGACCTCTTCAATGAGTGAGACTTGTATGGACAAATAACAATGATCAAATTTTTTTTTAACACTAATATATTAAATAAGAGTCCCATCCCATGCATTATTGTTCGTCGACGTTATTATTAATATTAAGAAAATAACGTCATTTAGAATTGAATAAATTCTATTTTTTTTTCTTTACAAAGGCAAAGCCATGATACTAATTGTTATATTATATTATTCATTATGTTGGTAAATATATATATATATATATATATATATATATATATATATATATATATATATATATATATATATATATATATATCGTGCATTATAAAAGTTTTCAATAATTACTTCCCTATCTTAATTTTTTATTTTCAATAATCAATTGTTTTACACTAGTATTAAAATTGGATTAATATCATATTATTGTTATAAATTTAAGTACAAGTAAAATTTCATGTTAAATGTAACTGTTTTTAATATTTTATATTTCATTAATGGTGAATGTTTCGAGTGGGGAAGTGGTAGACAAGACAAGTATGTTATAGTCTGATAAATAGTTTAAATGGTTGAAATGTTTCTATTTCAACAAATAAATTAGTACATTATTATTTTTTAAAATCATAATAGCATTAATTAGAAAATGAAGTGTTTGTTGAAAGGTTTCGTTATCATCGAAATATCAAAAACTGACTTGGTGAAAAGAACACCTCGTTAAGCCTCTTTCAGATCTTCAAACCAATGAAGAAAAAAAATCCTGATCCACAAAATATCTAACAATCATTATCATTTTTTTATATAGTCCAGGCATTTTTCATAGAATAAAATCTAATTCAAGTAACCGATAAAAAGTTAAAAACTTACCAATATAGATAACTTAAGTACAAAAATTAAATATATACAGTTAAATATGTTTTTTTTTTCAGTAAAAATTGTAACTCCCTTCTTAAAATTTGATTATATTTAGTCTCATAAATTTAGAAATATGTTAGTTTTTTAATTTTTTAACTAAATTTTTTTAAGTGTTTTTTTTTTATGTTTGACGATGATTTCTAAATTAATATTAAAGTGAAAATATGACAAGCAGTACAAATAATTTAAATATTATTATAAAACGTGTTTTTCGATTGACATTAAAACTTAAAATAAAAATGTATCGGTGTGAACAACTCAAAAATAATATCATAAAATGAATTTAAAACGTCAAATAAACTTAATAAAATTTAGTTAAAATTATTATATCTATACATTTATAAAATTAGAAGACAAAATTGGACCAAAGTTTAAAAAATATACTAATTCTAATTTTCACTTTAAGTTAAACAATAAAAATATGTTTAATCCTATATTTTAAATTAACTAAAAAATACTGAGAAACAAAATAAATAAATTAATTTTTTTATATTATTTTATAAATTGTAGTTCACACTATTATGAATTTTAAAAGTTAAATCAATATGATTGTTCAGTTTGGATTTTTTTTTATAATTTAAATTTAAAATATGAATTTATTTCCATTCAAATATATTTTAAGGTTTTTGGCAATGGAAAAATAGTAGGCACCAAGTAGCAGTCATGTCAGTTTATATGCTTAAAAGAAAAACACGTTAGCATATCAGAAAAAAAAAAAAAAAAAACAGCAAA
>Ga0209589_1013020_pt1 | contig 11042 bp, 4 predicted proteins | sample CowpeawhiteBW_FD_187525 | JGI IMG/M metagenome (GOLD analysis project Ga0209589, IMG submission 187525) | Root nodule microbial communities of legume samples collected from California USA - Cow pea white BW (SPAdes) (version 2) | ecosystem: Host-associated > Plants > Roots > Nodule | place: USA...
TGTGTTCGTTGGGAGACGACTTTGGGTTACTTTACCCTTACTATTTTGTTGACTACTTTCTTAACAATACTGAAGTTGTTATAGATAAGTAGTATTAATTTGAACGCGTCAACGACAGCGTTATCAAGAATTAATTTCAAGTTGTGGAAAAATAAAGTTCTTGACAATGACATAATAAACTTATATTAAAACTAGTAAAAAAATAAAGCCTTAAGATTCGGGACAAATCTTCTCGAAGAAGTAGGGTATGATATGAATCACATCATGACCCAAATGGAGAATGACTAATACATCACTTTGTTGTAGTTTCTAAGTAATTAGTTTGTTTAAATAATGACTCAATCCTTTGTAAAATTGGATGACCAAATTATGTTTTGGGTTAACCAATTAATGGATCTTAGTTTTGCTTTATTTTTAAGTTGTAATAAGGTCCACTTGACAACTTAAGAATCAACCTTAGTTTTTCTAATTTATTTTATGAACATGATTGATTGTGCATGACATATATTAAATTCCACAATAATTGCACAGAAACGATGTGCAATTTTGTACACAAAAACAATTGTATGAAAGGCTTTACAAATTTTATTTAACTAAATTTTTTTGAAAGGTTTTCCGTTTTCAATGGTTTTTATTTATTTATTTATTCTTGATGTTATTTGGAGGCAATTATGAATGTTGATTAATTAATCAGTAAAAGTGATATATAAATTAGAGTTATGTATATTATAGTGACTAATTATATAATTATCCAATTATTTAATCTATGTATGATATAGATATTGTTAACAATTTTATATGATGAAATTAAAAGCTTTAAGATATTAATTTATTATTATTATTATTATTTATTTAGTTATAAAATATTTTGTATAAGATACATTCTATTTAAGAACATGTTAATTATTAATTTCAAGCGACAAGAGACTTGTAATTAGAAGGATTAACAAGATATTTGATACAACATTAAAAGAAAAATTATTTTTTCACTAATTACCTAGATAAGCTAGGAATGTAAAGATTAACTAAATTATGATTGTCGGTGATAAACACGGGCTACTTATTATTACTATTTATTATTTTGAACAATATTGTATATAATACATGTGTTTTAAAGTGTATAGGAGAAATGACTTGACAATCAATTGTTTATTCATATATTTTAAGCCATTTATATTATATTTCCACTAAATAAAATATTGATTTATTAAAATAGCTATTGTAGTAAGTAATAGTATTTTTCATAATTGATAAATATATTTTTTATGTGTATTAACATATTTATTTTTATTAGATATTTTGATATGTCTACTTTATTGCTATGTTCAATATTCTTTTATGGAAAGTTGGTTGGATACAACTTTCTAGATTAATATATAAATCTGAGAATTGTTCTCATGCAAGAAACATTTATTGACATAATCGAGAAACCTGCTGTGTTAAAACCAAAAGGCAAAGATGGTGCTGGAGACACCTTTAGGGTTTCTTTAGCTATAAATAAATGTGTTCGCGATGTAAAAATCAATTTAAGATTAATAATGAAATATTGCCAAAATGTTGACTCATTATACTTATTTCCAAAGTTGGCCTAACCTCACTCGAGAGCCCCTAAAATACCACCTCAGCCTTCACCATAAGTTTCCACACCCTTGAGCTTTTCTTTTAGGTTAGTGCCACCTTGCTTGGAGAAGGAGCCAACAGGTGCTCCCCTGGCTAGGTCATCTTGGTCACGATCTCTATAACCATCTCTTCTACTATCATGCCTTCTCGGCTCACTCTGAGAACTCCCACCTCCATCTCTTAAAAAATAATACCTGAGATGCTTTGCTTGAATCAACTCCTCAACCCTGTCTTTAGCACTAAAGACTCATCAGTGGCATGCCCGACGTTACAATGACATTGGCATCACCGACTTAGATATGCATTCTACGGTGTTTGTGCCTTTCTAGGCAATAACAAGAGGTCTGTGTTAAACGCCTCTTACAAGCATTTAGGGTGGTGTACTTGAAAAACTTGACACTTTTCTGCTCTTTGATTCCTTTTTATGAGGTATCTGTTAGTTTTGAAATGGTGATTTAAGACAAGAAGGGAAGAGGTTGAATTGGCTTTATAAAACTTTTGCAAAAGCTTAAACCTCTTTTCAATTGAATCAAATAGACTAGAAGGATGTAAAAGCAGCAGACTAGTACACTTTCAATCGATTAAAACATAAAACAACATACTGATTTGTTCTTGAACTATAAAATAGTTGATTAAAAAGACAAATCATTCGGCTAAAACACTGGAGATTTATGCAGAATGCAGAATTCACAGATTTAACTCAAACAAAAATATTTTACATACAAGACTTGTTCCAATCAATATTTTTAACAAGTATACAACCTCATATTACACAAGAATGCATTAAACCACACCACATAATGAATTGCTTGGTTTTCTTGAGTTTGTAAAGAGATTCAAAGTGAGTGAGATGAGGGAGAGAGAATTGCACAACTGTTTTTATACTAGTTCACTCAATCACAAAGCTACATCCAGCTTACCAAGACAACCTGAGCCTAGTTTCCACTATATTCAAAAGTTTTACAAATCACACAGATTACACTTTTGAACAAAGAAACATACAAGATTTTTGACTCACACAAAAATCTAGACACACACCTTACAATAATCACACTTACAAAACTGAAATCACATCAGGCAAACCAACTAGAGGCACAAGAACATTCAAACCTGATGGTGGCTGTCCCTAGCCAACCATACATGTGTTCTTCAAGCTACTCACAAGCCAAAATGCCTCCAAAATCAACCAAGATCTTCAAACCACAAGTTGCAACTATGTATTGCAAAGAGAGAAAGAGTTTTCCAAAGAAGAATGACAAAGTTTCGTGCTCAAAAACTCATATTCGCACCTCTGCTATCGAAAACACAACATATATAGTCTGGTTTAACTGAAAATAGTCGATTGAATTTTTTGTACAAGCAGTTGATTTCACTTGACTTAAGTGAAATCAGTCGATTGAAAAATAATTCAATTGATTGAATGCATTCATACCAAAAACTATGTACTGCAAACCTTTTAACCTGTTAAAACCCATTTTAATAGATTAAAAGAGACACACTAAGACACATAAGACATCTAACCTATCATATAGCTTACTAACATGATATAACAACAAAACATTACATTTAACATATTATTTTCAGATTTAACACACTAAATCTTAATCTTCAAGTGGATTTTCATCAATCTTCATCAAACACCTATAATCTTCATGCACATGGCTTTATTAATTCTTTGCTTCAAGCTTGCTTGTGCCAACAGTATCTTGGTTAGATGATTTCTTCGCGGTTGATCTTCCCTCAACCATCATCTTGTTTCTAAACTCCTTCAACTCTTCCAAATCAACAATAAGTTCTTTACACAAGTTATCCGCAAAGAGGCTCGATTGTAATGTTGTTATCATGTAATGCAACACCAACTTTAGGTTGAGGTTGTGGATGTTAAGGGCAATCGTACTAAAGCGCTCGATAAAGACGTGTAGCGACTCCTCTTTCTCCTGATCTATGTTGACGAGCATTATAGGGGTAAGATCGTGAGGCTGACTAATAGCAAACTAGGTACGGAAATGCGTCGCCAATGTGTTGAAGCAATCAATATTGAATGTGTGAAGCCTTGTGAACAGAATCAAGGCAACACCTTTGAGGACGCAGGAAAAATATACACATAATGGCATCATTCGTTGTGTAAAGGATGGCTTTTATGACATACACATCAACATGCTCATCAGGGTCAGAGCTACCATTATAACAGACTATAGTTAGGGATTTCTAGTTATTAGACAAAGGGGTCTCCATCATCCTGTCAACAAATGAATTTCGACATTTTGAAGGTGTTAACGGTACCACTTGTCTGTTGGTTAGTGCCATGACCACTTTCCTCCAACATCTTGAGAGTTCTTTAAGGACGAGAATCAGTGTGTTGTGTGGGTTTATGGTGACTTTTTTTCGTGCTTAGTCTCCACTAGTTTTCTCTTCATCCTAGCATTCTTCTCCTTGAAAGCATCTATCCCCTCAACATTCCACATTTTTATCTTAGTGAACTCTTCTTGCAATTCCAATAGTAAATCCATTTCTCCTAAACTATTACCCAATTCTTCAGTTACAGATTGTGTTTCATTGTGGATCATACTTCAAGTGGATACCATTATATTTTATTCTTGCAATATACTCCGGTCCCACATTGGGCACCAAATGTTCTTATAGGACCGAAATATACCCTAGAATAGTCCCACAAGAAGTACTCCTAAACACTTCTGCCTTCAATCTGATATGTCTTCTTCCACACTTTCAGGTAGTTTGATATGTACCAGAAATTAATGTTTTCAACATCTGAGATGGGGGGTGCCTGCAAAGACACTCTAGCGCTCAAGTCAAGTATGCATCAGACAGTAATAAATGCTAGAATGAATACATAATGCTATTTATAGTGGTTTTCATGAGCTTTTATAGGTTCGGCCTAGGATGCCTATGTAGTTACCTTTCTTAAGTTGTTTAGAGTCTTATTAATTTATCTTATGTCTTCATCTCTTTGTTAATTATGCCTGATCATCATTTGCTCTGGCCGAGTTATTCTTGCTCGTCTTAGATTGTTAAGTTGTTGTGGCTGAAATGTCTTTATCGATATGATGCCACACCATGTTTTTAGAGATTGTCTCGATCACAGGTGGTACATTAGCCTCCCATACACGATATGATCTAGGTGAGAGTCTCATTTTGCAAAGAAATGTGTCTTCTTTGGGTACCTAGACCTCTTTCCATAGGTATAGTTTATTTTCAAACAACCACTGCTTTTTATCGTCCTTTTGTTTTTCAAACTACTTCTTGTTGCATTGATATATATGTAATGAGTGTTTATTTCCAAACAGTCTTAGATTGTGATTGTTGTTTTGTTTTTGAAACAACTTCCTATTGCTTTGATCTGATGTAGTGTTCATTTATTTTCAAACGATCTCGAATAACTTTGGATTTATTTCATCATATGCTATTTAATTTATATATCTTCTTAGATCTCGACTGAAGTATCCAAGAAATATTAAACTCTAAATAAGTGATATAATTATTTACTAAATATTTATTATAATATATATATATATATATATATATATATATATATATTATACCATTGTAACAGTGAATTAAATTTATTTTGATTGAATTTCTATTATTATTATTATTATTTAATGGATTGTGTACCATCGGAAAAAATATATTTAATTTCATTCATTCAAATTCGAGCAAACAAATGTGTTTACCAGTTTCTTTAGTCATTGTCTGGCTTCAGAACAAAAGATTAGAAATACATTATAGAATAATTTACGAACTATCTCCCACTTTTTGTCTGCTCCGTTTATTATAGAATATTTATTCTGAATTATATTATATGTAACTTTGTGAAATTGAAAATATTTATTAATTAAGAATATCAATAAAACATTTTCTATTTTTTTTAAATATATATATATATATATATATATTCGTTTTTCTTTCCTCTTGTTATCTTGTTTGAAATTAATTAATTATGTATTATAGAAATGAATTTATTTTTTACAAAACTAAAATAAATATGAAATTAAGTTAATGTAACTATAAATGAAAAAAACGAAATGTGGTACAGAAACATATATTATTACTATTTATAGATTTCAGACTTTTAATATTTATGATAATTAAAGTTGATGTTGACTTTTAATATATTATGAATATCTTGAATGATTTTTAGTTGATATACTTTAAATAAGTCATTTTTAATATATCAATTAACATTTGAGAGTGTAATGTTTTTCACAATTAAAGCATGAAGAAGACCTATTTTAATTCCACAATTTATAAAGATATAGTACAATCATCTTGATTATTTATGTTAATTTACTTATTCTATCATAACTTAACTGCGTCTAGTGGTGCCATATAAAGATATGTAAGCAGTATCATAATTTTTTTTTTTTTACATGTTTGTGTAATTGCAATAAAATTTCAAGATAGTTTGATGAATATAATTTCACACATAGGATATGTTCCAATGATCTAGTAAAAAAATGTATTACTATCTCATTGTCAAGTCCACCAAATGATCACTACCATCTAAGGTTGTGATGAGTACATCACTCTTCACGAGGATAAAAAAGTTATTTTTAAGAGAATTACTATAAGCATGGCTAAAATGGTATATATGAATATGAAAGTCAAAATTGGGTTTTGTAAGGCAAATAGAACCTACCTTATTTAAAAACCCATTCTAATTTTCACTTAAATTTTTTAATCATGTTGTTGAGTGTTGATTCAGTGGTAGGGTAAATACGTACCGATGCTATTTCTACAATGAATTCCCAAAAAATTGTTCAAAGGTTTTAATCATTTTTGGAAGGAACTTCTTTCAGCATGTAAGTGTTGATATTTGAAAGTTAATTTTCAAACAATATCATCTACAGTTATTGATATTAAAACGTTCTTTAATAAAGTAACAAAATAATAAAATATCACACACAACGCACACAACGCACATGCACATGCACATGCACATGCACATGAACATGAACATAAACATAAACAGACCCATGTCTATTTTAATTAAATTTTGTTCTTAAAAGATTGATTTAATTGAGATTTCTTATAATTGAGTTTATTGAGCATCAGATACAAAAAAAAAATGTTAAAAATAGCTTTTTAGTTACATAAATGTTCTTTGGATATTTTGAGGTGTGTTAGTATAGTTGCAGCTAAGTTGAACTCATGGAAGTGTGAAAATAAATTGCTTAAAGCTTCACAACACCTTAAAAATAAATCAAAGATTATAAAAGTCACAAAAATCCAAGCCAAGCATTGCATAAAGACGACAAGAAAAGCTTGAAAAAGTGAAGAAGTTTGGCTAAGCCAAGAAGAGGGAACATGCAACAAAAATTGGACCTTGCGATTTTCTCTATCTTTTTCCAGAATAAGGGCTTTCATAATTCATAAATATTTATGATAAAAGCTAATTTAGAAAAATATATCTTTAGATATTTTATTTGATATTTTTAAATAATTATCTTATTTAATTATATAATAAAATATCAAAAGATAATAACTACCAAATCTTTTTAAATATAACAAGATCTTCGTGAAACTTTTTAGATCTCTACAAAAAACAAATATATCTTGAAGATATTGAATTATTTAGAAGATAATTTGAGGAGATTACAATGGGGTATAATTGGAAATTAGACCAAAATTAAGTTGCTGAATAATTAATTAAATATTTTTTATTAATTATCTTTAATATATCTCAAATTATCAACAAAGGAAATCTTCCAAATATTTTACAAACTCATAAAATCTATTAATTATTGAGAGATATTATATCAAAAGATAAAAGATTTTAGCAACAAAAAATATAATATTTAAGTCCAATCAAGGCCTATATAAAGAGACCAAGGGAAAGCAGAAAGGGAAGTTCGGGACTTCGGAGTTTAGGAACCCTTAGGGGGGCCTAATTTCGTTTCCTTTCTCTCTCTATTCTCCTTCTATTTTTATTTTAATTTTGCATTCCATGGAGTGTTAAATTTTTCGGGTTGGTTCCATTATAATTTCATTATGGATTCCGAGGTTAGAATGAAATAATTTCTTTGTTCATTTTATTATTGTTGTGATTTTCATTCTCTGCATTATCGCTTGGCGCTGCTCCTAAGCCACCAGGCGAAACACGCTTCCAGACCGCTTGGCGGGGGACGTGTACCGCCAAGCGCCAAGTGTCTTGAAGCCCACTATTTCTACAAGTATCGCCTGGCGGGACGATCTCCACCACCAGGCGCAATACGTTCCAGGTTTTCTCTATTTTCGTAGTTATCGCCTGGCAGGTTAATCACCACCGCCAGACACTACACCAGGACACGTGCATTACTAGTTTTGGCACAACAGCTCTGTTGGTATCCTCAATTCAGGCATCACAAATACAATAACTTTTACTAAGTTACTCACAACTTACCAATCATTCTTTATTCCCACACTCCTCAAATTGTTACCAAAAATTCCTATTTCCTTGTAAATCCACCAATCCCAAACTGACTCAATTAAATTCCCTTAAGGTCAACCTTGCTCATCCTTAACATGCCCCAATCAACTCATAGTACTTTTAACCTTAATCCTTAATATAAACTCGGTTTGTCATTACACATTTACTCTTTGAAATCTAATGTCTTCTTATTTCACACTTAAACCCAACAATTACTCCCTTGTCTACTTAACCTAAGTCCCCCCTTTTTCTCACAACTAACCTCCATCATAATTCTAGTTCAAGAATTAACTGCAATGTACAAAGAATTCCAATTCTTCCACCCAAAAGAACCCTCAAATTAATTCATACCAAGTCTCCAGATAATTTCCAAAAAATCCTATTTCCAAAATTGCAAGACGTCAAAAATACCCAGACCATAACTGCACCTCGCAACCATGCAAAACTACTCTCTTTCTTGGCGGCATGCCCCTTGCCGCCAAGCAGTGCATGCATTTTTGGGAAAATTCCCAGAATTCCAGCACCTGCGAAGATCCTCTTACATTTCCCTAATGCTTTTCTTTCCTATCTTAGCTGTTTCGCACGTGAACATGATAACAGTGACACAAATATTCAAATTTAACTATCTCCAACAACAATTCTAGTGAAATTAACAACCATTACACTCAATTCATCAAAACCCCAAACTCTTCCAACCCCAAAGGATGTTTATGGCAATTTCATCAATTTTAATCTCCAAACTCATGTAATTCAAAGTTTAATAGCATTCAATGATCAATTAATGTTTAAAATTATTGTGTTCCCCGATCAAACTCAACCGAGAACCCCAAAATCATCAAAATCAAGCCACATTGCTTGCGTCGCCTGGCGGGTGTTCATCAACGCCAGGCCATTCATCAAGGGAAACCCAAAACTGGGTGATAAGCCAAGCGTCGCCTGGCGGATAGGCTCATGCCGCCAGGCAATTCCATCTCTAGAAAACTTCACAAAATATGGATGTGTCCCCTGGCGGCTTTGAAGGCCCGCCAGGCGGTTTCTAAAAAATTTCCAGAAACATGACATTATGCAGTTTAAGCCAGAATTAAACATCCAATTTTACATATAACATGCAGTATAGTAACACGAATTTAAATGCACGGAGTCCAGCTCCCCTAACTTGGATTTCCTTGCTTATACTTGAGGATTTAAAACTTCTTTTGAGTCCACAATGTCCTCCCTTGCCCCTTTCCTGCAGCAGTTCTCAATTCTCCCGAAAATGCAGCCCCTTCTTGCTCTCACACTGATTCTCAAATGATTCCCAAGGCTGCCCTATGTCTTTCTTTCTATGTTCTCTCCTCTCCCTTACTCTAAATTCACTTGATTAAGCACCATTAATTCCAAAAACGAAAATGACATTAACTTGGGGTTTAATTGCCATTCAAGGTTCATTAGTGGCTGTTTTTCCAACCCCTCTTGGCTTCCCATTTTTAGCTAGGGTTTCTTTGCCCTTTCACATTTATGCCAAAACTAATTTTAGCAAAAAGAAAGTTTAATTTGGGCCTACCCAGATTCGACCGATCCCCATGCTAAGTCAAGGTACAACCATTCAATCTATTCATGTTTCGTGATAATTCCAATAAATATAGGATTAAATTATCACTCATCATAATCAAGCATATTATTAAAATAATAATCAATTAATTAACACATAAATGGCATACATAGGTCTTGAACCCAAGTCCTCTCACACAATTAAGTACTCTCAACCATTTGAGCTAGTACTTTTCCACATCATATCAATCAATAATTAATGTCATAAAGGCGTCCACTTTCAAGGGGTTTAGTCATTTCAATTGAAGAAGAAGAAGTGTGGGAAGAAGTACTTTTAGGGAAAGGGGAAGAAAAATGTTCACTCTCATCATCACTCTTCTTTAAGATCAAGTTCCATTAAATGTTTTAAATGTTTGGGGTATAAACACATTGCTTTTAAATGTTTGGTACCAGGCTTTGATACCAAATGATGTAGGATTATCTTGTTCATTTTTAAGACTTATGAATATGGTGATGATTCGTTAAGAAAACCAAGGAAATCCCCATTGGACATTAAGATAACAAGCTATCTAGATGTGAAGGTTCCTTTCCAAGATTCTAGAGAGAAGGAGAATGGAGTAATGGAAAGTAAGAAACCAAAAGGAAAAACATATAATAGAAACAATATAAAATGAAACATAAAATGAAAAGCAAGGGAAAAAGGAAGAATGAAGGATTCACGCCACTACAAGACTAGGCTAGAAGAAGCCATGAAAACCTTGAAGATGAGTGGTGTATGTTGCCACTTGCCAAGGCAAGATAAGGCTTGAAAGAACTCCACTCCCTAAGAAGGAATGCTCTAACAAATAAGCTAAAAAGGATTACAATGCAAATAACGAAATCTAGAGTCTAGAAAGTAGGTCAACAAAGAGCACATGGACACATTCTAGAAGCCTTCTTGGCCAAGGCAAGATGGATGCTCCTTCTAGATGTTTCTAGACTTCTTGGAGGCCAAGGCATGTGGTCATCCTTTCTAGATGTTTCTAGAAATCTTTGCTCCTTCTCTTTCCTCCACATGTGCTCTTCAAAAGCCATCTAAATGGGCCACTTGTCCTTCCTTGTCCCACCTCTTAATGAACCTACAAAACAAGTTAATTTTGAATTAGCATGTTGGCTTTAGGTTAAGCTAATCCTTTGAGTCAACAAGTCAACCCAAAGTCAAGGTCAACAAGTCAACTTAAAAATAGTCAACCAAGCCAACTTAATGGAATTTTAAACTAAAGAAAATAAAAGCAAAGGAAGGGATCAAGGAACTCCCTTTCTTCTAAGCATGTGCCATGGGCCATCATCCTTGGTAGGGATCAATCCTTTATCATTCTCCCCTTGTTGGAGAGAATTTGACCTCAAATTCTTGAAGTCTTTGTTGATGGAGCTTGACTTGAGTTGATGAGAACTTTCTTCATCTTTAATGATTTGATCCCTAGTC
>Ga0209589_1013021_pt1 | contig 11042 bp, 5 predicted proteins | sample CowpeawhiteBW_FD_187525 | JGI IMG/M metagenome (GOLD analysis project Ga0209589, IMG submission 187525) | Root nodule microbial communities of legume samples collected from California USA - Cow pea white BW (SPAdes) (version 2) | ecosystem: Host-associated > Plants > Roots > Nodule | place: USA...
TATTTTAATATATATATTATATATATATATATATATATATATATATATATATATATATATGAAGTGCATGTTTATGTTAACATAGTTTGCTATGTATTATGTATATTTAAAGTATTTTTTTTAATAAAACTTAATTTTTATTATGACTTTTTTTAATAAAAGTTAATGTTTGATTTATTATGGTTAATAGTGTGAAATTACGTTATTTTTCTTCACAGGGTTGTACGTTGAAGACAATATCCTTCTTTGTCCCAAATTTTCATTAGGGATTTTCATCCCCGGACAAATACTTTTCTGTAACATACCATGCCTTGGTAGTTGGATTTGAAATGAGGACTGTGTTATAATATTAGCAGCCAACAGGGTCAAGTAGCAGCACTGCAATTTACAAGCACAAAATGAGTTTTTTGCTTGAACAGAACTTAGATACAATAGCTTGAGAGCTTTTAGTACTGTGGTCTCCTCCTTCATCATGTGTACAATTACTATTGAGTCATGACAGGTGATGATTAGGTAACGAATAATGAAATTCTTAGTCATTTATATAACAAAAACGACTTCACTTTCCATTAACTGGAATAAAGAATTTGCATTATACAAATGTTGACAATAGAGCACACAATTCATGTCAGAATCATATATTAAACTCAATTATGAGCATAATAATACAATGTGGAAGAAATTTTAGCAACACAGAAAGTCACAGAAATAATTCAAGTCTATATTTCAGAAGATCGTTGATGGGATTACAATTTGCACACTAATGGGCAGTATGATGTATGAGCTGAGCAAGCACTATCTTAAACAAACAGCAGCATAAGAACCACAAAAAATCAAGCCAACAATAAACAATGCCCTGATTCAAAATACTATGGTATATGGCCTACATAGATCATTGACACTAATTTCTTACAAAAAGTTTACCCGACCAATGAATTACAAATTGAACTCATTTATCACTGATTAATATAGAATGAGAAGAAAATATTACACAAAAAAATTTACACTCTGCATTGTAGCCATAAAAGGTAACAAAGATTGGTTGCTTCAGAATAAGGGGGGAGAATCAAGGCTACCTGTTGATAATCAAATTAATTACTTCGATCACAGATTGCTGTGAAGGTCATGGTAGCAAAAGAGGTCATGGTTTCTGAAGAAGATGACTCATCTTGCTTCCCTTCAGCCAACAAAAATTTACCATTCTCTTCAGACTTGCCCTTTTGTTTCCATGCACTTTTGGCTTCCACAAATTCAAATATCATGCCTGGTTTTGTCACATTCTCCTCATTCACATCTTTTTCACCTAAAAGCATTTCAAGCACAATGGACATAGAGGGTCGGAGCTGAGGTGAATCCTGCGTGCAAAGGAGAGCAATCTTACAAAACCTGATTGCCTCCTCAACATCGAAGTCTCCGTCTAGAAAAGCATCCACCATTTTTTCTGTCTCTCCAGCGTCATACAAATCCCAAGCCTGTAAGACACATTAACTTTTGAGTTTCCATAAAGTTTCAAGGAAATATGATTTCAATCCTTGACACAAACAAATTAATCCCAGATTAAGTATGCCTTAGTACTACAAAGTTTACATTACTAGAGCTCATTTTGTTACGATAGCTACATTGCGCCGATTGAAAATGTCTTATTGCAAGCATAGTAAGAAGTTCTTAACAAACAGTCATACTCATCATGTATACTTGCTTTATTAATAACAATGAAAATGAACACTTAAACTATATAATCTATGGAGACAGAATCAACCATGTTACTTGAACAAATATAACTTGTTTCTCATAGAGTACAACAGCTCTTGGCCAAAACCAAGCGATTCCACCCATAAGCCCGTCTTCTTAGTTGAAACTTTAATGTCAACATTGTAACCTTGTTTCTTAATGTGTATGAAATAGTTAACGAGTTAAAAGGACTACCATAAAAATAAAGAAAATGAAATTTACGTCGGGATGAACACATGGTCTAGTATGGCTTCTTCTATTTACATTTATCTTTAATTATCCACAATTTTTTTAAAGGTTGATACCAGAGTTGAACATGTTAAGTTCCAGAAATTCAAGACGGGAAATGCATGTGGCTGCCTCACCACATCTTAAACTGACATAGGGAAGAAGAAAATGAAGTGCCATCAAAAATAAAATTCTATGTATGAATGCCAATCTCTTCGAATATTTCTTTCACACTGCATACAATTTGAATCCTCAACTACATCTAATTGCTTTTAGTCCTTATCAATATTTTCATAAGGGAAGGTCGTTACTGCTTACTTACTCTTGTGAGAAGATACTGTTCTTCAACAGGTAAACGTCTATTTGTGTTAGGTCTTCCACTAACAATTTCTAATAATAGAACTCCAAAGCTATAAACATCTGATTTTCTTGTCACTTGATTTCGGATTGCATATTCAGGTGCAAGATAACCACTACAAAACCAAACCAAGAGAACGAGTAAGAACAAAGTGGGGAAGAAAATGCTAATAAACCTGAAAATTCCAAAAATCTGAAATTTCACAATAGGAGCTAATTGAAGATAAAATGATGGGCTTACACTGTTCCAGCAACACGTGTACTGATATGAGTTAGGTTTGGTGGAATAAGCTTTGCAAGCCCAAAATCTGAAATTTTTGGCTCAAGATCTTTGTCAAGTAGGACATTGCTTGCTTTTATGTCTCTGTGGATAATGTGGGGTTGGACCTCTTCATGAAGGAATGCAAGGCCCCTGGCAACACCTACACAAATGTTCCTTCTTGTAGACCAACTGAATTGGATGTTACTGTGGCCTGCACCTACAAACTCAAGAGGATTAGTTCACAATTAAGATAGCTCTTTTAACAATTCACACTCATACTACATGACATCAACTCAATTACCAATAAGTGTTTGTGCTAGGCTGTTATTCTCAAGATAGCCATAGACCAAAATCCTATGGTTGTCTTCCACACAGCATCCATGCAACTTAACTAGATTCTCATGTTCTATACTAGATATCACCTTTATTTCTGTCAAAAACTCTCGGACCCCTTGTCTTGATTCAGCTGATAAAACCTTTATAGCTACTGGAGAACCATTTCTCAGCTTTCCCTAACCAAGGAGAAATTTATCAATAACATTTTTATTATTTAAACTCATGATAAACTTCAACATAAGTACTTATAGAAGAAGAAAACAAGAAAAAAATGTATTGAGTTTCTCCATAGCTATAAAAGTTAGGTGCATAAGTTTTTTAGCTTATGGAAGAAACTCAATTCATTTTACCTTCTTAGTTTCGTTTCTACAAGAGCTTATTAAGAATTTAGCCAATCAGAGTCTTAGTGGGTATAAGAAATCTTCATAAATTCTAGACTGATACCATACTGCTGCAATCACCTTATAGACTTCTCCAAAACCTCCCTGTCCTATCTTGTTTGCAGGACTAAAACTTTCGGTGGCACTTCGCAATTCCCTGTAAGTGTAGATCTTGACATTCTGAATTTCTGAAATATCTGTTGCAGGGTATACATCATACTTGATCAAAACAGGGAACATTTTGATCATACCAATGTTTCATATATATCAGATTGTAAAAACAAAGAATACAAAAAACAGGGCTCGTGCTTTCTGAGTATGTAAGCATGTCATCCTAGACAACTGTAACCGTCTCACTGACCCAAACCCGTTTCAAAAACGAAGACTCAACTAATACAAAAACGAGGGTGACCGTAAAACTGGATTATTATGTTTTTGTGGTTTATGGAAACACCAACAAGGACCAAGTCTTGGAATAGTTCAATTATTGAATAAATAATTTAACAAAACAGAAGCTCATCCATGGAAGACCACATAATATATTAAAGTATACCTAAATCAACTCCGGTCAATCGAGTGGCTGAGGAAGATCCTTTCTTTCTGAAAAGATTAAAGAAACAAGTCATCAGAGTAACCCTCCTGCTCCAATTGATCAAAACTAGCTCTGCAAAAGTGAAAGAGATAATTGAGATTGAAATCTCCCAAAATCTCGCCACCGCCTCAAAGGGATACTCGAAAAACAAAATCTGGTTAAACTTTATCAGCCGTTGCAAGGAACTTCTGCTACTGCTAATAGGCAATTAAAGAAATACCATTTGCATACAAACACTCCTATCAAAAAATGATGCTCAATTGAATATTAGTTATTCTAATGAACACGAAAAATCAAAATCCTAAGTCAATTTTTTTGTTTTTTTATTCTTTCTTCATGAAAAGTCAACTTGACTTGTTTCTTTGCGTAACCAAGTAAAATAACATTCCATTGCTGCCAATCTTCAATTGTGCAACAAAAATTCGAAAATGATAGAAGGGTATGTCCTACATAACTTGAACAATTAAATATATGAAACGACAACACACTACGATCTTAGCAACTGTAAGAACCAAATCTGGTTTTTCCTTGTACATTTCTGCATAAAATGAAATTGAACTATAACCACAGATAAACTTACATGAAGAAAGAAGAAAACCAATATTCTGAAACCAAGTCTTTGAAAATGTGAATTATAAGAGAGAGAACATGTTTTGTACAGCTATGAAATTATCTTTAAAGCTTAGAAGCATGAAAGCATTTAGTTGCAAAAGGAGAATAATACCTGGTAAACTTAGACTCTGTCATGAGGGTCTATATACAAAATTTTTAATTTAGTTTTACAAAATTCTTAATTTAGTTTTACAAAATTTACTTTTATGACAAAAATATATTATTATATAAAAGATTTTATCATTTATGTAATCCTTTTTTTAAACTAATGTAATTCCTTTACTAATTTTTAACTTTTAGATAAATTTTTTTAATTTAAACTTAATAATTTTTTAAATTAAAATAATTATTTATAATTTTTTTATAAAATCAATAAAAATTGTTTACAATAAAATTATAAAATTTATTTATAACTATTTTTATATTATAATAATAATAATTTTATTATTTATTATTATCCTAGAAAAAAGAGTAAACATATATATTCATATATGTGTTTGCAGTATTACTAATCACTACCTATTTTTCTAACCTTTAAGTATTACTAAGCAATTTTATATTTCATTAGAATAATATTATTATAAGAATGGAAATCAAATTAATGTATTTATTTATTTATTTATTTATTTTAATTTGTTTAATTGACCCATTATTAAACTAACTGATAGGATGTTAGATTAGTTTACATAAAATTTTATACTTAAACCTTAAGTTCAATAAACTATTTGCTGTATTTAAACTATTTTTTATTTTAATTATTAAATTACAAATTCTCATTCAACATGAGGGTTTATAAACTTAAAAATTGTTTACTTTAATTACAGAATATGCTTCCAAAGTATACGTTCATCATAAGATTATTTAACTGCAAATATTTTATTCTTCTAAAATTTAACATTTATGTTTATTTGAAAATAATTTTTTGTTTTGTTTTAGGGCATAAAAAACAGAAAAGTGCGTTAGAATTTTAAAAATATTTCCTAAGTTTTACGTATTATTATGATTATAATTGTCGTTATAATTTGGAGTGGTGATATTTTGATACGGTGGAGAAAAAAATACTTATTTAATAATTTAAATTATTAATATTTTAATTATTTTTTAAATATATTAACCTAAAATATTAACATATATTATTATATTACTTAAATATGTTATTAAATCACGAGTTTTCTTAAAGTGTGAATCTTTCATTTATTTTCCAATAATTTATGTAAGTTATGGTTTTAATAATAAAAAGCAAAAGTTAGTTTGAGAATGAGTAAGGTTTTAGGAGAAGTTATGGCCACCAACCAATTGTCCCGCATGCTACTTTTCTTCTTCATTCCTTTAACCTTCTCAAGGTTTAAGACTTTGTTTTGACGTATAACTTGGATAATATAACCTAAATTTTTCTATAACTATTTTATGAAAGGAAAATTATTTAAAATAAAATAAAATCAATTTTGTTATGATTTAAAATTAATTAATGTAAATCTTAAAATAACAATTTAAATAAGCAATATTATAGAGTTTTTATAATTATTAACGAAAACAGAGGTGTTGTTATATATGTGTCTAACGAAAACATAAGTTGATGATACATAGTTATCGTTACAAACCCAATTATTTGGTAAATAATGCATAGAATCTTCTTTATTTTTTCCTATTTGGAGTTTTTGTTACTTTGTCACTATCATGATATTTTGTTAGGTTTAAATACTTTTTTCGTCTTCATTTTCGTAGTGTTTGTTGTGGATGGTCTTCATTTTCACATAATATTTAAAATGGTCCTCATTTTTACCGAATGTTTAAAATGATCCTCATTTTCGCAATTCGTGTTTTATTTGGTCCTTTTCTGTGACGCCGTTTAAATCAGTAACGGAGTACATGTAACACACCTCAATGCAACGTAACATAAACAGTGTCACTTGTACAGTACTCCGTTACTGATTTACACGACGTCACAGAAAAGGACTAAATAAAACATGAATTGCGAAAATTAGAACCATTTTAAACATTCTGTATAAATGAAGAACATTTTAAACATTATGTGAAAATGAGGATCATCTGTAACAAACACTACGAAAATGAGGACGAAAAAGGTATTTAAGCCATTTTGTTATCATAAACCTTGTTTTTATGTTTTAATTGTTTATTTTTACATAACGATCCTCAAAAGGCTTATTACTGAACTTAGACAGTGGATTTGCAAATCTTTTCAAGAAAAAAAAATGAGCTTTCTCGATATTGGATAAATTGGTGTGTTGATATTTTAGGATTTTCGTATTGCGTGTTACATTTTATGTGAGACTCGGGAGAAAAGAGGAAAAAGAATTTAATGTTTCTTATAATTACGTTTTTACCAAACAAAATCTTTATATTTTTATATATTTCTTTTCATTATCAAGACACAACAACATTCATTATCAATTCATACTCACTATAACAATGGTGTTTATATACATCAAACTATATACTATTTATTTAGCATTTCATATCATCTTTCAATGTCTCATATGTAAATCATAATATTAAATTTTTATTTGTAGTATTTTAAAACTCAACAAATTATTTTGTGTTCTAAACAGAATTAAGAACACTCCTTAAAAGGGATATTGTGATTTTTATTTATTACACCTACTTAAAACTATTTGCTACGTATTATTTTCGTTATTTGCGTATATATTAAAAAAAAAAACTTAAATAATACTATGGTCTCTATTTTTGTTTAGTTTTTTCAATGTGGTTCTAATTTTTTTTTTTTAACTAAGTTCTAATTTTCGTTAATTTTGTTCAATTAAATCCTTTTAGGTGTTGTTGTTTAAATAGTTAACGAGATGTGAGCTATCACGTGTCAATTCATAATTTTATTTTTTTTGCTATTTTTATAATTTTTTATTTAAAAAATAAATTGTCCACATTTCAATTCAAAATCATGTCATGTGGTAGTGATAGTGTCACATGTCATGTCTTAACAACACGCACACACCCTCACACATGCACGCACACACTCACACATGCACCCACACACACTATTAATTTACAAATATTAATAACTTATGTAAGAACACAAATATTTAAAAAATACGGACATACAGGTGCAACAACACTTATGTTTCTGCTAGTGTACTATAGTATATTTAATCGAACATAATATGATGTCATGTGGTATTAGTATGAATTGTTAAAACTATTATCTTAATTATCAACTAATCCTTTCGAGTTTATAGGTGCAAGCCATAGTAACGTCCAATTCAATACATTTGTGTAGGTGTTGCTAGGGGCCTTGTGTTTCTTCATGAAAGGTTTAGCCCCACAATACCTATAGAGACATAAAAGCAAGCAATGTACTACTTGACAAAAATCTCCCGTAAAAATTTTCAAATTTTGGGCTTGCAAAGCTTATTCCACGAAACTTAACCCATATTAATACACGTGTTGTTGGAATGGTGTAAGCTCGTCATTTTGTCTTCAATTTGCTCATATTGTGAAATTTCAGATTCTTATAAATTTCAGGTTTATTAGCATTATTTTCCATATTTTGTTTTGATTTGTTCTTATTATTTGGTACTGTTGTGGTTATCTAGCACTTGTATATGCAATCCAAAATCAAGTGACTAAAAAATCATATGTTTATAGCTTTGGAGTTCTATTATTAGAAATTGTTGGTGGGAGGTTTAACACAAATAGACATTTACCTGTTTAAGAACATTATCTTTTCACAATGGTAAGAAGTAAGGACATTCCTTTATGAAAATGTTGATAACGCATGTACTCAAAGACACACACATGAATACACACGCATGCACGCACGCGCGCGCACACACACACAATCACCCATGCACGCATGGATGAACCCATATACACATCAAGCCATACGCATCCACATGCACCTACACCCATCCCCTCACTATCAATTTACAAATATTAATAATTTGTTATAATACAAATATTTAAAAAATTTGGACACATAGATGGTTATGTAGAAAGTTAGATGTTTATAACTTTGGAGTTCTATTATTAGAAATTGTTAGTTGGAGGACAAACACAAATAGACATTTACCTATTGAAGAACAATATATTCTCACAAAGGTAATCAATAACAACCTTCCTTTATGAAAATATTGATAGTGTGCACTCTCACACAGACACGCATACACACACACACGTAACCACACACGAATGAACGTACCTACATCCCATACACCCACAAACACACGCATACACCCGCACCCACACTCAGTTCAATCAAACTAACTACAAGGTGATGAACTAAGTCAAAACAAAAATGGGGTTATCTTTGAACCAACTTTTGAATGTACAATATAATTCAACAAAAACTCCTCCATTGTCTAGCAAAACATTGTCTATGCATTTTATTTTAACAGTAAGTGATGGGAACAAAGAATCTTCTTATATGACATTACCACGTGTTCTTTTAAAATGGTCTTTGTTAATTGCTTCCCAAAAATATTTGTATAGTATGAGATAATATGGTTCCAACTAATCACCACGTGAGAGTTGGTCACACTTTTCAACTTGTAGAAAGAATTAATAATGTGAAGGTGGAGATTGGTTGAAACGGCTTGGAAAAATGCTTGAAAATTGAAACATGTCTTTACCTTTTTTATTTGTTGATGTTTTCCTAGTTCTAAGGATTCAATTAAAAAGTTTTAGGTGTTTTGTTATTCATGTTTGTATTTCTTGCATATTTCTCTAACTTTGTTGTTAGAGGGAAGTTATTATTTAAGTTTTATAAACTGTAAAGTTTCTGGTTCCTAAATAAAACAATTTTTTCCCTTTTAATGTATATTCTTGTATTTTTTTTAAGAAAAAACTACTTTTCTTTTCAATGGAAACAGTCTAACATTTGTTATCGTGATTATTTTTTATGACACTTTTAGAATGGATTCTAGGACAAGTTGTTCCAAGTAGCTTTGGAGTTTCATTATTAGAAATTGTTAGTGGAAGGCCTAACACAAATAGACGTTTCTCCGTCGAATAATAGTATCTTTTCACAAGGGCTAAGCAGTAACGACCTTCCTTCATGAAAATATTGATAATACATCCACACACACCTCCCCCTCCACATACACGCGCACACACACGCACTCACGCGCCCACACATGCACTCGCATAGACATCCACCTACATATGCATGCACGCATTCGTATGCACTCACACTATTAATTTACAAATATTAATAACACATGTTATAATACGAATATTAAAAAATGCAGATACACAATTGCGACGACACATATGTTTCCGCTAGCGTGTTATAATATATTTAATCAAACATAATATGATGATAGTATAATTATGCTTAATATTTTTTAAATCATAGAATATCTATGGTAAATTAATTAAAGTAAGAAAGAAAAAATGGATTTAATTATCATTTTTTAAGAGAGATATGGATCATATGTAAATCACAATATTAAATTTTTATTTGTAGTTTTCTAAACTCAACCAATTATGGACCATGTATTCTAAATTGAATTAAAGAGACTCCTTAAAAGGTCAATTATGATTTTTATTTATTACATCTATTTAAACCCAATTGCTACATATTATTTTTGTTATTTGCATATATATTAAAAAAAATTCTTCTTTCAAATGGTAGGCAAGTTGAAACACATCTTGAACATAAATCATTATGTGATCTCATAATTTAAAAAAACTTTGATGATTTAAATTTTTAATACTTTGAGTTAATACTTCTTTTAACAACACACATACACACACATGCACACACCAACACACACACACACACACACACCCACACCCTTATACACATTCGCACACACCCACACATCCATGGATGCACGTAGCACTCACACATACATTCACCCATACACGCACATGCACACACCCACACCTACACTATCAATTACAAATATTAATAACTTATGTTATAGTACAAATATTTAAAAAATACAGACACACAGGTGCGACGATCCCTATGTTTCTACTAGTGTGCTATAGTATATTTAATCGAACATATTATGACAAAAGTATAATTATGAACTATTCTTTATTATTATAATCGAACATAATATGATGTCATGTGGTATGAGTATGAATTGTTAAAACAATTATCTTTATTATGAACTAATCCTTTTGAGTTTACATGTGCAAGCCATAGTAACATCTAAGTCAACTAACCCACAAGAAGGAACATTTGTGTAGGATTTGTAGGGGCCTTGGGTTCTTCATGAAGAGGTTTGGCCCGAGATTATCCATAGAGACATAAAAGCATGCAATGTATTACTTGAAAAGATCTCCAACCAACAAATTTTGATTTTGGGCTTACAAAGCTTGTTGCACCAAACTTGGCTCATATATGTACATTGTAACATCCCTAGGGAATATTACTTAAAAATAAATAATAAAAGAAAATAATTATATTAGTAGTCGTCTCGATAAAAAATTCCAACGCGGGAATATTTAATTTCATGAAAACGCGCGCCAAAACTTATATCATAATTAGTCAATGGTTACAAGTTCCCATTATTCGTGTGCATAATAAAAACTTAAAATAATACATGTAGGAGAAAAT
>Ga0209589_1013022_pt1 | contig 11042 bp, 7 predicted proteins | sample CowpeawhiteBW_FD_187525 | JGI IMG/M metagenome (GOLD analysis project Ga0209589, IMG submission 187525) | Root nodule microbial communities of legume samples collected from California USA - Cow pea white BW (SPAdes) (version 2) | ecosystem: Host-associated > Plants > Roots > Nodule | place: USA...
CTTCTATCTACATCTCGCCATGAAGAAGTCCTTAGGTCCATTGGAGAAGTCAATACTAGACTCTCCAATTTAGAAACAAAATTTGATGCATTCACTCATGATGATGACATGAGTGAATAATTTTAGGAGATCTAGTTGTTTAATTTAATGTTATTGCTTCTTGTGTAATGACTTTCTCTTTGAAATAACAAATTCTCTATGTTATATTTGTCTGGTGTTTTCTTACTCTCCTTCATGAGACCTTTTTTTATCTTCTGATTAAAATAGGGGGAGAAAAAGTTTAAAGGGTTGTCTCACTATTTCTTTCCCATAAGTTGTTTAAATGTAGGAATTTCAGAAACTTTAAACATATATTTGATCATCATCAAAAAGGGGGAGAATGTTGACAAAAGAAGAAGATTGATTAAAAGATTTTGATGATGATAAAGATGCTGAAGAAAACACTTGAAGATATTGAAGACAATATAGTTTATGTTTAAAGATTCTTATTGTAATAGACTTGAACTTTTTCTAGTTAGGTGCAAAATTGTTAGAACAACAACCAGCTCGCAACTCCTCTAAGAGAAAATCATTTTTCACAAAAATCAGTATGATAATCGATTACCAACTTATAATAATCGATTACCAACTCAAAAAATTTTATTTTTCAAAACCCACTTAAAATAATCGATTACCACGAATGGTAATCGATTATCACTGACAGTTATAACTTGGCTCTTGAAAAACGACTCGAAATAATCGATTACCATTTCTAGTAATCGATTACCACTAGCAGTTATAAAAATATTTGTTCAAATTTGTACATAAGATAATCGATTACCATTTTGGATAATCGATTAACACTACAAAACTTTGTTTTCGAAAATCATTGGAATAATCGATTATCTTAAGTGGTAATCGATTATCCTAGGCAGTTTTAGTTAAACTCTTCATTTCTAACTCAGTCTATGAAAATCTCTTTAACTAAAACTCAGTTTCCAAACTTCAAACAACCTTTTAAAGATTTAGAGTTCTTGTGTTGTGACTACGAAGTGTTGCTTTGTGAGATTCTTAAAAATTGCTTTGAAAAGCCTAGTGTGAGTGAGTGATAACTTTTTCTAAGTAAAGTTCTTAGAAGATTGAGTGTTGTGTTGTTGCTAGGTAAGCTGGTCATCCTTTGTGTGATTTAGGGGGAGCTTTTGTTCATCTCTTGTGGTTGTTCAAGAGAGGTGTTTTCTAATCCTTACTCTTTTATAATCTATTTTAATATGATTATTATAGTGATTGAGTTAATCTCTTTGTTTAAGAGATTAACAATTGGACGTAGGGTCTTTTGATCTGAACCAATATAAATATTAGTGTGCATCTTCCTCCCTTAACCTCTTTATTTATCTACACTTGGATTTAAAGTAACTGTTATTTTAAGTTAATCAATTAAATTTTGAGAAAAAATTTTAAAACCTGTCAAGACTTATAAAAATCCAATTCACCCCCTCTTGGTTTTTGACCCTTGTTTAGTCATTTCGTTGCGCGATACCAACAATTGGTATCAGAGCTTGCTTTGATAGTTATTCAAATTTTTCGAAAATGGTAGGGTCAAACCAAACTTTTGCTAAAGGTGCGTCTATCAATAGACCTCCACTTTTCACTGGTGAAAACTACCCTTTCTGGAAAGTTAGAATGCAAATATTTTTAGAATCAGTTGATAGGGGTATTTGGGATGCTATTTTGAATGGACCAACAAACAAGGTATGCCGACACACCTTACTTAGTGCCTTGTCTAATGATTTATTTGATGTGTATTGCTCATATAAAGAAGCAAAAGAAATTTGAGATTCATTGATTCTCAAATATATTGCTGAGGATGTCGTCCGACAAAGGTTAGTCATAGGGAATTACTACCGCTAGGAGATGATCAAAGATAAAGAAATCAAGATTCAAATTAACGAATATCACAAGCTACTTGAAGATATCAAAGTAGAGAACATACTTTTGCCTGATGAGTTTGTTTCTTAACTTTTGATTGAAAAATTGTCATCATTCTAGACTAACTATAAACAACAGTTGAAACAAAAGCACAAGCAAATGACGCTTTAAGAGCTCATTACACACATCATAATAGAAGATACTAATAGGAAGGAGTGTTCTACTGCAAGGGCCAAAGCATTATCTGCAAAGGCAAACGTGGTAGAAGACAAATCTGCTTTAAAAAGGTACGAGAACAAACCTAATCACAAAAGGAAAAAACAATTTTCAAGATTCCCGTCCTAATGGATCTAACCCTACCTTTAAGAAAAAGGGTAATTGCTTCGTATGTGGGAAGTCAAGCCATCATGCACCTCAGTGCAGGCGTAGAGCAAGAAACGACAATCCTCCTAGGGAAAATATAACCCAAGAGGAAGATACTATAGTTGTAGTCTTTTCACAAGTAAATCTAATGACCAATGTTAGCAAGTGGGTGGTAGACTTTGGTACTACCAGACACATCTGTGCAAACAAAAGTGCTTTTACCTCCTACACTAGTGTAGGAGATGGAGAAGAACATGTTTATCTTGATGATTCCCAGATTTTCTAATTCATTATCATATGTCTAATTTTATCACTATAATTTTCTAAATAAATTTTATTTACTATAATATAATAATTTAATGTAATCGTCATGAATATTTTTTATCACCATCCAACATATACTGAAGTTCAAAAGATGAAAGATCTATATTAAAATTTTATTACTCTTAGTTTAATTTGTCCTTTGTATGATTTTGAATAGAATTTTATTAGTATATATATATATAAAAGAGATTTCATTAGAATTTAAAAAATTAAAGTAAATAGACATTTAAAATAATTTTTAATTTGAATATTTATTTTCCTTTCATATTTTTTAAAAAATATTTTTAAATTTTATCAACTAGGTTTCATTAATGGTTGCAAATTTAGTAAATGTTTTGGTTCTCATGAAATTTTATTTGGTATTCTAATTTGAAATGTATATAATTATAATATAATTTATTTTTAAATATTTGATATTGAAGAAACAACACTCCTTTTAATATTCAATATTTAATAATATTATGTTTGTCAACAATAAACATGTGATAACTGTGAGGTTTTGCGTGTCAATGATAAACAAATTCAAAAATAGGTTTGTTGTTGGACATGTTTTATTATCAATGTTCAATCATTACAACAAGATATGCCTAGAAATTAATATTATTGTTTAAAAACTTGATATTAATGGTGTACTAGGTATCTTGAGTTGGGTTATGACCTTATTTAAACATAATGATGATTGATTTTTGTTTATGATGTGAGCACAATTACATTATTTTCTCAATTTAGTTTGACGAGCATCCATTTGCGAGTTTGATGGAACAAGGAAGCTCCATGGAGGAGTAGCGAAAGTAATGTAGCAGAATTGGTGATTTGGTGGTGGTGAATTTGATTCGTGAGGGTGGAACTCTAAGAAGGTTAGGTCAATCTTAGAGGAGGAATGCTAGAGGAGGTTCCTTAGGGAAGCTCTAGCAAGTGACTTACAAATGCAAGTTATGGAGTGATCTCAACAATATAACATTTACATTCAAAAGTGAGTTTTACAATGGGTGGAAGCCTTCCTTTAGAGGAGAAGGAAGCTCCAAGTCTCAACCAAAAGTGATGCCTAAAGGAATTGAAATTCCTCACACGTGTTAAAGAAAAATGGAATAAGTTAGTTGGATCTAGACCATATGTGTAACATCTCATTTTAATAGATAAATCTATTTAAATAGAACATTACATAAATTAAAATATCAAAAGGACATGAGGCTTAAAGTATAAGGATCTTACAGTCATCCGAACATACTAGAAAGAAAACTAAGGCACACCATGATGCCAATAATAAAACAAAAGTGAAAGTCTAACAATTGACCAAGCACCTATGCAACAATGTCTATAGGCAGTACTTGAAGGAATGAGATCCAACCACAAGCCAGGCTACAGAGCTGAATTTCCATCACCCTGATGAACACTAGGGGTTCCCACATCTGCTCACATTAGTAAATTGATGATCATCGCAGAAGGAGAAAACCACACACAGAATACACAAGCAAGAAGAAAGGGTAAGCTAGAGTGAATAAGGTTTTATCATACAATTGCATACAATTTAAAAGTCAAAGATACATAAATACACCAAACATGTGATAGCAAACAACAAGACTCTAAGACTTTAAGAATCGATTATCCAGATACATATAATCAGTCAAATTCATTGGATGCTTGCACTTGTGGTGGCTTCTACTGCTCTGCGGAGCCATTGCCAATGGGTTTCACCCTACCACGCACAAGGTTAACCTTCAACAATCTAAGGCCATTATCCTGTCAAAGATTAGGGGCCTCTTGCTACTCTAACCACTTGAGTCAGTACGCTCTACGTGAGACTAACTAACTCTTTAGAGTTTCAGAATGCAATCCTTACTTGAATCCTTACTAGATTATGTAATGAGGCACCACCACGAACCTTCGTGGAATTACATCCTAACCATGAGGCACCACTATGAGCTCCCACTAACAGGCACCATGGAATTACGTCCTGACCATGAGACACCACCACGAAACCTTCGTGGAATTACGTCCTGGGCATGAGGCACCACCATGAAAATCTCACCTAGAGATTCATGGAATTATGTCCTAAACCACACCAAGAATCATGTCTCACCAACCAAGTATAAAGTTATCATGCATACAAATTTCATGCCAACATTTATAACCAACCATCCAACAAATTCATACTTCCATATCATGTTTAACATAATAACATCTCATCCCCATTTAATCTCATACCATATACATGACACCACAAATAAGATATTTCATGCATATCCACATACTTAATGCTTTAAATGGGCCAAGTCAAACAAATCATGCAATCAACAACTGCAAACATGGAAACATACAATCCTCCAAGCACACTATTGTCAACCTCGCTCAAGCTAGCAACTCTCGCTCAGGCGAGAGAGATCCCTCGCTTAAGCTAACAGCTCTCGCCTGGGCGAGATTTCAAGCAGGGGGCACTTCGAGTTCTCGCTCAAGCTAGTCCATCTCACTCAGGCGAGATTTCTCTCGCTCAGGCGAAAGGCCTTCGCTCAGATGACAACTCGAAACAAAGGAGGGGGCGAGCCACTGTTATTCTCGCTTAGGCGAGAGCTTTTCATTTGGGCGACAAACACCCTCACCTAGGCGAGTTTAGTAGGTCTTTCCTGTTCTCACGCGAACCACATTCAAAAACATAGTTCAAGGCACACCCAACTTAGTTTTCATGCAGGCACAACAACAACTAGACATTTGAAACATGAATCTCAAACAAAACAAGCAATATGCTACAAAACTTGAAGAACCCTAGCTTCCCTTACCTAGAAAATGCTAGCCAAAAGACTCTGACACTTAAGCCAATGAACCCAACAGCTCGAGGAGCAGACTCAAGAGCTGAGAATAGAGGCACAAAAAGAAAAACGAGGTTACTATGGTGAACCCTAACAGGAATGACGAAAACAAGCTAGAGAAGAAAGAGTATGAGCTGTAGAACAACTTAAGTGGAGTAGAAAATGAGGTTGAGCTAACTTGAATATGAATGAGCTCTAAACCCTAGCAGAACACTGTTTGAGGAAATGAAAGGAGTAAGGTGGCTGTTTTTGCTAAAGAGAACATAATGCAAAAGCCAAGAGGCTGAAAGAGAGCCTTTGCGGGCACCCTATGGGCTGGCCCTTAGGCCCAACAGATGGGGCTAGGCCCTAAAATATTAGGGTTGAAAAACGTGTGTCTTACAATATGCTTTGTTTTATTTTCCATGCATTTGCACACATGCTAAATGAGTTCAATGTAATGAAGCTTGTAGTTTCCTTAGATGCAAATCAACCTTGCTCTTTTAATTGGGTTATTAGAAGCCCAATTAAAAGGTTAAGTAATTTGGCTCATGGGTGCATTATTTTACAACAAAACATTTATTTCAAAGCATGGCAGAATTACATGGCCCAATTTAAAGCTACACTACTAGCCTAATTGAAATTGATGTCCTTTTGGCACAAGTGAAAAGCATTTGAAGCCCATTAGGCCCATTGGTATCTTCATTATCCAAGTCTTCTTGTATTCTTCTTAGCGTACTTCTAATGATTGGACCTTTGATTGCGCCTAGGCCCAAGTCATTACAGTTACTATTGTTTCAATATCTACTATTCTGAATTCAATTTTGGTTCTTAATGGAGACTATAAAGAGAACATGAAAATTTTTCTTAGCTACGTGGATTTTTACATTGCGATAAGGATTGAGAAACCCACTTCTCTTACGGACTCTAGTACCTTTGAAGAGAGGAGAGATTATGTAAAATGAGATTGCTCAAATTGTAGAATTCTTATAATAATTAAGCACGACATTCCATAAATCATACGGGATATTATCCTGACGAGATAACAAGTATCCAAGATTTCTTTGCTTAAATTATTTTTTTTTTTGGCAAAAAGTGATAAGGTGGAAACAAGTGCTCCTCTTTAGAGCTCAATTCCCATGAAGTATCAAGGCAAAGGAGATGTGAGGAAATACATCATGGTAATGGCAAATATTGCTTCAAAACTTAAGGCACTATAAGAATTGCTTATACATTAAATATTGATTTTTCTTCCTTCACAATTTGCTTAGTTTAAGATATCTTATAATTGTTGAAAGGAGAAATGATCTCTTAATGAGCTCATTTCATATTGTGTGCAAGAAGATGAAATTGTGAAGTAAGAAAAGACAAGAAATGCTCATTTTGATAGCACCTTTAAAGACAAGAGAAAGAGAATGAAAACTGTGAATCCCAATAATAAAACTATTAAGGGTCTAACACAAAAGAAACAAAATTAGGGTGATAATTGATTCCTTTTATAGTAAGACTGGACATGTAAAGAGGAAATGTACCAAATGTTATGCTTGATGTGTAAAGAGGGTGTGTTTCTTAGTTTAGTTTATTTGAAGGTCAATATTAAAATTTACAATACTAACTTAGGAGCAAAATTTAAATAATCTCGTATCTTAGCCTCATGAATTAGCAAAATATCCAAATAAGATGGATAAGTTTTCAAAATTTGTTGTTGAATATTAGAAAGAAGACATTGATTATACACCACCAGCTCATGTATGTTTCCAAAAACATTTTTATTCCATTCTTTCAAAGCAACTTTAAGTCATTGTAATTTCCTTTGCAAAATCAACAATGGACAACCAGAAGTTGGAGCATTCCAAGAGTTATTGATGAGGGAACGACAATCCATATGATTCTTCCACATCTTTAGAAACTGAAAAAAGGATTGTTTGGAAACCCCAACCGAATGAGAAAGAAAAAAGGACCAAGGGATGATGATCCTACTAGTTTCTAGGTAAAACATTAACATGACATGAAGACCAATTCTCAAAATAAGGAAAATTACAAAAAGCTTTATCAAGTATTCTATCAATATGATGCATTCCTCTTTGAAAGTTTGACCAAGTGTAGTAACATCCAAAAGATGGAGTCGTAATAAGCTCATTAGAATTAATCCAATCAGAAAACTCAACACATGAAATTGGACTCGGGGCACACCACCCTTCACATCCTCAACAGAAAGAACAACATTAAAATCCCCAAGGATACACCAAGAATCACAAAGATTATAATAAGAGAAGACCATAAAGAGTGACAAGCAGTTTAAGTAGTTGTGCCTTAAACCCCAACAACCTGTAATTTAACACCATTGACTATAACAACAAATGAAATAAATTGACTAGTAATATCAATAAAATCAAACATGTAGTCATTGCTACCCAAGAACAATAATCTAGCAACCTTGGTAGAACAATCAGAGACAACCAACAACTTAAAGTTCAAACTATAAAAAAAAAGTAGCATGATAAGAACTAAAAGAAGTCATTGGTTCAGCTAAGAAAAGAAAATTGGGTTGGTGCTCAACAATCAAATTTTGTAGCATATTAATAGTTTTATCATTAGCCAACCCTCTCAAATTCCAAAAAAGACCTCTGAAACTCATGATTGCATTTTAGAATTCCTATGACTATTTTTCAACAACCATTTCCCAACAAGTGTATTGGTACGTAGTAGTATCAACAAGTGTTGTATTCATAGGGATTTAACAAGTATATTGGTAGTTTGATTTTTGGGATTTCAGTTGATAGAGAGTGCAAGTAAATAAAAATAGTAGTTATTAGATAAATTGAGTGGAGTAGGGACTATGAATTGATTTCATCTCATCTTCTTCTACTACACAATTACCATCTCGTTTACTTACTTTGCAAATCATTCAATGTCTTGGGAGTACTCTTTCTATGTAGATCTATGATCATCTCTGATACACTAGAACTTCAGGACTCCAAACCCTAGTGTGATCTCTCTACTCCTGTAGAATGAGTCCTTGCTTTAATGTGCAAGACTCTTTCCTCCAACATCCACTCTATAAGACCCGAGAAATTTAAATAATTAAATAAATAATTATTTAACACATGCGAGTAGTGGGAGCCTTTATGGCATTAAATGTTAACTTTCATGATGTGGAAAAGTACTTTCTAAAGTGGTTGAGAGTACTTGATTGTGTGAGAGGACTTGGGTTCGAGTATATGTGACAATTGGGTGTTATTTAATTGTATTATTTTTTTATGATATGTTTTAGCATGATAAGTGTAAGACCCGTGAAATTTAATTAAATAAATAAATAATTAATAAATGTGGGTAGTGGGAGCCTTTATGAAATTTAATATTGATTGATGTGATGTGGAAAAGTATTAGCTCAAATGGTTGAGAGTACTTAATTGTGTGAGAAGACTTGGGTTTAAGTCCTAAGTATGCCATTTTGTGTGTTATTTAATTTATTATTATTTTGACAACATGGGTTTGAACCTTGGTAGAACCAAATTAGGCTTTTTTTTTTTGTCAATTTTAGTTTTGGCATGAAGGTGAAAGGGTAAGGAAACCCTATCACAATTAGTGACCAATTAAGAGAAAGAAAGAGTGGTTTAGGGACTATTTTTGTTGCATAGCCATAGGTATACGAAAATTAAGAGTGTAAGGTGAGGATTTAGGGAAGCAAGGAGCTGCATTGAGATAAAGTCAAAGGAAGATAATTGGTGATCAAGAGGGAACTCACAACAAGTCCAAAAATAAGCTAAGAAAACCAGGTTAGAGGAGCTGCAATTTCTTGTTTTAATGATATTATATGCAATTGTGTTATATATTGATGCATGAAAGCTTTCTTTTGAATCAAATTCTTGTATCGTTTAATTTTCTTGATGTTTGTCGTAGGTGATTTTAGAGAGTATGTGTGTGCTTATGGTTTCCGTTGTATTGAGTTCTCTTTTCGACTCAATCATTGCTATGATTATCATGATTCTTCTTTTTGGCTTTGGTGACCCAATCATTACTATGATTATCATGATTCTTCTTCTTTTTGGCATGACGAGATGTTTAGAGTTTTTCTTCTAAATACAACACACTTAATATTATTCTTATTATTCTTATTATTAGTTTTATTTTATTTTTACCATTATTATTATTATTATTACCTTTATTATTATTATTTTATTTTTATTATTTTATTATTTTAATATAATTATAATTATAATAATAATTATTATTATTTCTATTATTACTGTTATTTTTATTATTATTATTATTTATTATTACTATTATTTTATTTTAGGTTAAAATAACTTTTTGGTCCCAATTTTCATCAAATTTTTTCAAATAAGTCCTAATTTGTGTTCAAATAGGTCTAAATTTTCGTCAATTTTGTTCAATTGGGTCCTTTTTTGCTAACACCGTTTAAAGCATTAACGACCATGAATAGTGACTGTTACATGTCATTTTATGGTTTTTTTGAATTTTTATTTTTATTTTTTTATATTTTTTGAAATGTACACGTGTCAATTCAGTAGCATGCCACATGTCACTGCGTGTTTTTTTTTCAATTTTTTTATTATTTTTTTATTTTTTTGAATTCTTTTTAAAAATATTTTAAAATTTTCGCGTGTCAACCCAGTAGCGTGCCACATGTCAAAGTCAATGTTCTATATTCAATTTGGTCCCTATATTTATTATTTTTGTTCAATTGAGTCCCAATTTTTGTTACTGGGTTGATTGTGTACATTTTAAAAAAATTTAAGAAAAACTTAAAAAAAATTTAAAAAAATAAAACAAAATAAAAACAAATTCAAAAAAAATTACGAAGTGACACGTGGCAGTCATTGTTTATGGCCATAAATGATTTAAACGGTGTTAGCAAAAAAAGATTCAATTGAACAAAATTGACGAAAATTATGACCTATTTGAACACAAAACCAAAATTAAGACTTATTTGAAAAAACTTGACGAAAATTGAGACCAAAAAGATATTTTAACCTTTATTTTACTATTATTATTACAATTATTATCATTTTTATTTATTATTATTATTATTATTATTATTAATTTCATTTAATTTTATTTTATAGATATATTTATTAGTCTTATTATTTTATTTTATTTTACTATTATTTTATTATGTTTTTTTATTATCATTATTTTTTTTATTGATGGTTTTATTATCATTATCATTGTTTTATTATTATTACTTTATTTTATCATTATTATTATTATTGATTATTATTATTTTATTTTATTAATATTATTGTTTCATTATTATTGCTTCATTTTATTTTATGATTTTCTTCATTTTCATTATTATTTTTATTTTTAAAATTTTGTTTTATTATTATTCTTATTATTATTATTATAATAATAACTATTATTATTTATATTAGTATTATTATTATTTTTATTACTATTTTTATTTTTATTTTTATTTTTATTATTATTACTATTATTTTCATTTTATTTTACTTTATATTTATCTTTATTTTATTATTATTATATTTATTTTATTTTACTATTATTTTATTACCGTTGTTATTATTATGATTTTATTATCATTATTAGTATTTTATTATTATTGCTTTATTTTATAGTGATTAGTATTATATTATTTTTATTTTATTTTATTATTATTATTATTTTATTTTATTAATATTA
>Ga0209589_1013023_pt1 | contig 11041 bp, 6 predicted proteins | sample CowpeawhiteBW_FD_187525 | JGI IMG/M metagenome (GOLD analysis project Ga0209589, IMG submission 187525) | Root nodule microbial communities of legume samples collected from California USA - Cow pea white BW (SPAdes) (version 2) | ecosystem: Host-associated > Plants > Roots > Nodule | place: USA...
ATAGATATACATATACATATATATATATATAGATATACACGGTCTATTTTTTATTTCTTCTAATTATTTGGTTTGTTATGAAACTCATTCGCATCTCTAATATATTTTTCATCTTATCATAACCTTTATGTAATTATGTTAAAATGATGTATGAGAATTAAAAAAATGTTATGTCTTACATTTGAATATTTTTATTTATTGCATATTTTCCTTTCACATAAAAAAACATAAGAATGTTTAATACTCTCAATTCAAGTGTTTAATAGCATAAACCTTTCATTTACTAAGTAATATAAAAAAAACTATTTAGTTATTATTATTAATTTTTGTTTTAGTTGAAGAACTTTTGTTTCGCTAAAACAATTTTCGTTATTTCTCAACCATTGAGTATGTATGTTGATATTTGAAAAGTTTTCTTAGATCTCTAAGGTATTTTTCATTTTATTATACCCTTAATTATACATTTGTTTTCCTTTGTGCATTTTCTTTCAATAGTCTCTCAAATTGTTTCTAAAACACACAATTGTTAATTTTTTTATATTTTTATTTGTTGTTTATTTTCATCGTGTACAATATAATTTCGATATATTGTATCTAATTATTTTTTATTTTCTAACTCATTATCAATCACACTGCAATTTTTCACTATAATTGTAATTTTTCACTGTAATTTTTTCTTTGTGTGATTTCTTTCAATAGTCTCTCAAATTGTTTTTAAAGCACACAATTGTTAATTTTTTAATATTTTTATTTGTTTTTTATTTTCATCATGTACAATATTATTTCGATATATTTTATCTAATTACTTTTTATTTTCTAACCTCATTATCAATCATACTGTAAGTTTTCACTATAACTATAATTTTTCCTTTGTACGATTTCTTTTAATAGTCTCTCAAATTGTTTTTAAAACACACAATTGTTAATTTTTTAATATTTTTATTTGTTGTTTATTTCCATCATGTACAATATTATTTCGATATATTTGATCTAATTATTTTTTATTTTCTAACTCATTATCAATCATACTGTAATTTTTTACTAATTGTATAAATAAATTTTATTTACTACAATATAAAAATTTAATGTAATTGTCATGAATATTTTTTTTATCACCATCTAACATACATTGAAGTTCAAAAGATGCAAGATCTATGTCAAAATTTTATTATTATATTTATTATTTGTTCTTTGCATCATTTTTATCAAGTGATATATTATAACTTTTATTAGTGTATAAAAAAAGATTCATTAGAATTTTAAAAATTGAAGTAAACAAACATTTAAAATATAATTTAATTTGAATATTTGTTTTCCTTTTATATTTTTAAATTTTATCAACTAGGTTTCATTAATGTTTGCAGTTTGCAAATTTAATAAATGTTTTGGTTCTCATGAAATTTTATTTGGTATTCTAATATAAAATGTAAACAATTATAATTTATTTCAAAATATTTGATATCGAAGCAACAATCATCCTCTAATATTGAATATTTAATAATATTATATTTCATTTACCGTAATTTTTTATTATTTTATAAAATTAATTAAAATTAATATTTGAGTAAATGGGTACGGGTATGGGTACGAGATTATACCCGTTACCTGGTGGGGATGGGGATGAGGATGAGGATGGGACAAAAGTTTGATACCCTTTGGAGATAGATTTTTTCTACGGAGATGAGTATGGAATAGCGAAACTCATCCTGGTCCCGCCTGTTGTCATCCCTACATATGGTATTACTATTTGACTGATAAATAATAAAAAAATTTTGATTTAGTATCTTTAATAAAATAAAGTAAAATATATTCAATGAAAACTTTCCAATAACATAAATAAATAATGTTGATAGATTTAAAGAGAAAAAATTTCAAGTTAAGATTTTCTTTATTATAATTTAAGAATGAAAAACGTTAAAGAGTCTTTATCAAAATTAATATTATAATTATGCTAATTATATCCATAAAGCAAATCATTAATATTAATAATTTTGATTTTGATGAAAAGTCCTTAATTATTTTAAGAAATTTAATAAAAATGACTAAATTGCATCAATTTTTTACACATCGAAAATCAAATTGAAATTTAAAAAATTAGAGACAAAAACAGATATAAAAAGAGTAATTAAAAAAAAAAATGTAAGTGGAAGTATAAAATAAGTATGATGACATTGAAATGTAGGTTTATTATTTTTTGTTTATAAAAGCGTACATAATTGAAATGACTAACATCATGGGTTCCATTTATAACATTTGATAGTGCCTTTTTCATATCTACATGGTCCATCTTTCTTAATATACCAATCGCAGTCTGAACATTTATCGAAATCCCTAGTTTGAACGTATGCATCAAAATACAACAAAGGTCCTTTTCCCCATTGACACGAACAAAAGTAGAGTGTTTTATACCAAAACTGAGCCCCAAAACTCCAGTCGAAGCTTTGGTTAAAATGGAGAAGACGCTGTCCAAGATCATCATCTTTTGATTTGCAGTGAATGTTTAGGTTTTCTTTTCCCTCCAAAGTATTCGTAATCTTCACACTAGTTTTTGGTGGCCATGCCCATGCCAATGTAAGCATGCACAGCAAGACAACGATTTTCGCCAACAGAGACATTGCAAATTCTGATGCTCTTTTTCTGCTAATGGATAATCTATTATATAAAGGCCTTATGTTGAAGAACAAAAACGTCTTTTCATTTTGTATTTGACTCCACTCAAATGCGTTTAATTGAGTCCAATGCGTTTAATTAAAACTTTGTATTATATGATTACAGTTGCAATCAATTTATTAGGTACAACTTAATATATAATTTTATGAATCGAAAGGAATGGTCCAATAATTAGAAAAAAAATTGTAATAAAAGATATGTTATTATTAATTATTAGCGACAATTTTAGTGGTAAAAAATAATTAATCATTATAGTTATTAATTTAGATAGTATTTTATAAATTAAATTGAACAAAAATAACGAATATATGGACTAAATTGAATTAAAAAAATAACACAACACTAGTATTGACACGTGGCACAATTGTAAATTGACATGTGGACAATTTTTTTGAAATTAAAAAAAATAATTTTTTATAAAAAATTAAAAAAAATTAAAAAAATCAAGAGCCGTGGCATGTTCTGTTTAAAAACGTTAATTATTTAAACACCGTTAGTCAAAAGACCAAATTGACCTAAATTTGATAAAAATGAGAATTTAATTGAACACAAAATAAAAATGAGGACCAAATTGAATAAAAACAACAAAAATAGGAACCAAATGTATATTTAAGTCTTTATTATAAGAATGACAAAGTTTAAGAATCAATTAAAAAAAAACTAAAATTCGTTCTAGAAAATAAAAACTAAAAACTAAAATCAATGAAATTTTGGACTCAATATTACAAAGGCATGAATAATATAATTTTGAAAATAACATGTTATTAAGATACCATATACCACATATATATTATTTCTCAAAGTAACCAAACACATCTGTTCCATTTATAGCAACTGATATGGTTAATTTCTTGTCTACATGCTCCATCTTCTTTAACATACCAAAGACACATTTTGCATATACCTTCGTCCCTGTCTTGTATGTACACATTTTGCATCACTAAAATTGGTCAATAATAATAATAATAATAACGTATGTTTTAGTATATTTTTTTCTTCTAATTATTCATCCATTCCTTTCAATGCATTAAATTAAATATTAAGTTCTGCCTAATGAATTGATTGCCACGGGAACTTGCAATGCTAATCAATAATATAACATAATTATAATAATTTAATTATTAAGGTGTAAATTGAAAATAAAGCATTTATAAAGGCGTAGATAATTGAAATGAAGTACTACATCAGTTCCATTTATAGCATTTGCGAACGCCTAATTGGTATCTACATGGTCCATCACTCTCAATATACCAATGGCAGTGTTTACACAAACTGTAATCCCTAATTTGATCATATGCATCAAAATGTAACAAAGGACCATTTCCCCATTGAAAGGAACAAAAGAAGAGTGTTATCTTGAACCAGTGAGGTCCAAAACTCCATTGGAATCTTGAACCAGTGAGGTCCAAGATCATCGTCTTTTGATTTGCAGTGAATGTTTAGCTTTTGCTTTCCCTCCAAAGTATTCGTAATCTCCACAGTAGTTTTTCCTGCTGATGCCAACGTAAGCATGCACAGCAAGAGATCCATTTTCGCAAACAGAGACATTGCAAATTCTTCTGACGCTCTTTTTTTTTTCGAATGAATCTGTTATATACAGAACCTGAAAAACAATGACCTGTGGTTGAAGGACAAAAAGGTCTTTTCATTTTGTAATTGGCCTCGGTCAAATACGTTGAGGTCTTTAATTAAAACGTATTACATTATATATGATATGGTATAATATGATTAAACTGAGATAGATAACGAAAGAAACTTAAACCAAAAGTTTGAATTTATTAGGTACACTTTGTTATTTAATTAAATGGATACGAAAGGAACGGATTGAATCATTATAAGAAAATTTCATGTTATGGATCAATTTTAAAGATAAAAAAATGTTAGTGAGTATAATAATCAATTTAAATTTATAAAACATAAAATTATTAATTATTAAAATAGTCATTATTATAAATACAAAATTATAACTGATCTTTAAATTAATCTTTAAAAATTAATTACAAAAGTTTTAGTTACTAAAAAAGTTAGTTTATAAAGTGATCACTGAACCTTGACTATTAAGGTTTTGGATATCAAATAAAATAAAGTAACGTCTAAATTAGTTTATAAATACTAAACATTACTCTTAGTTTTTTTTGTTTAAAACTTAGATGACACTTTTGGTGTACTTAAGTAATTATGGTTTCATATGTCGATTGAATAATAAGAATAATTGTGCTTTTTTACTATGTCCAAATTTCAATGTTCTTGTTTATTGAATCGTAGTGTCAAAAGATTTGTTGATAAATCGTATAATTGAATAAAAATATAAAATTATAAATATAATTTGATAGTTAATACTATGAAGTGAATTGTAATGCGACTTTAATAAAATTTAAGGATACAAAATTTATGTGTAAAAAATTAATGCATAGAAATATATATGGTGGATGGTGATGGAATTAGACAATATTTATGTTCCTATAAAATCATAAAATTTAAAAATTATTAAATTATAAATTATTAAATTATAGAATTATAATTTATAAAATTTTAAAATAATCAAATTATATATAGCGATAACTCATTAAAATGGCATGGTAAGATAATAACCACGACATTGTTTCACGACGACTGCCACACAGGCATAGTAGAAAGGAACTCATTGGCAAAAATGTAAATAACATGATCCAAATTGATGACGGTTTTACACATAACTGTCGTTATTTTGACTCACTACAACATCAACGGTGGCTTTACCGATGCCCGACGTTATTTATTTAATAATGACGACGGTCTCTCTTTTAACCGTCATGGAAATGTGTTTGAGGGTTAAAAAAATAGCTTCACTTTTCTCTTCACTATTTTCTCTGTGCAACTCAGTGCGCCATCTACACCGTTTGCGCGCCGCCACCGTCGAACTTGCTGTTGCCACCTTTTATTGTTGCTGCTAGGTAAGGGGCTTCCACCGTTGAATGTTGTCGCTGGGTTTGTCGCAACCACCGTCGAAGTTGCCGCTCGGTGAGGTGCTACCACTGTCGAAGGTTTCGTTGGGTGAGGCGCTACCATCGACGAAGCTGCCACCACCAAATTAAATATTGATATAATTTGATTAAAAATATCTATTATAATAAAAATATCATTATAATATTGATATAAAATTTAAATTTGGTTTCAATTTTGAATGATGAAATTACTCCAATTTACAAAGAGATTAGGATTAAATTGAGATAAAATAAAAAATACTGCGACCAAATAAAGATTTTTCACATAAATAATTGACATGTGGTAAAACCATATTTTGACATGTGGTAGTTTTTTTTTTTAAATTAAAAAATATTAAAAAATTAAAAAAATTACAAGCTGACACGTGGCAAAATCCTAATTTGACACATGTCAGTTGTTTTTTCAAGAAAAAAAAAGTAAAAAAAATATTAAAAAAGAAAACCACGAGCTGACATGTTGCACACGTCGTCAATGATGCCCTAACGGAAAGGACCAAATTGGAACAAATCTTCAAAAAATAAGACTCAATTGAGACAACTTAGAAGTTGAAGATCGAATTGAGATTTTGTAACGAAAACGAGCACATTCCATATGATTAAACCTAAAAGTTATAATATATCACTTGATTAAAATCACACAAAGAACAAATATTAAACTAATATAGAAATTTAACATAAATCTTTCATTTTTTGAACTTTAATATATGTTGGACGGTGATAAAAAAATTCATGACAATTACATCAAATTATTATACTATAGTAAATAAATTTTATTTATACAATTATAATAATAAAATTACACATATGATAATGAATTAGATAATAAAAATAATTATATGAAAATATCAAAAATAGTATTATGCATAATAAAAATAAACAACAGATGAAAATATTTAAAAAAAGATCAAATGTGTTTTGGAAACAAATTGAGATACCATTGAATAAAACCGCACATAAAAAAAAACAAATGTATAATTAATGGTATTATAAAATAAAAAATACCTTAAAACACTATATAAGGATAAAGACCTAGATACCCATTGCCTTAAGGTTATGGGTTGAGAGTAGTGTCAATCTTGGACTCAAGTCTCACTGATGTTGTATCTCCCTAGTGAGTGAATTTGCCCCCTCTAAAGGCCTAACAAGTGGTATCTGACGGTTAAAATCGGCAATATGATACTTGTATCAAAAATATTCCTGGCAAGGTTTCTGTGTCAATGTATCCCGTTAAAAAAATAGATAGTACATATATATATATATATATATATTTAAAGTTATTTAATAGATTATAAATATTTTAATAATTTAAATGGAGACAAGGATGTGATAGGGATGAGTATTTTGGCAGGTATAGGGATGGGATGAGACAAATATGTACATCTCATACCCAATTAAAAAAATTGAGTATTCCCCATTGCCATATCTATACCTAGTCGATGGGATTTTCGTTAAAACAAGGACGGATTCGGGCAATACCAACAAGACGAATTTATTCTTCATACTGCATTGTTTGGTTTGTCATGAAATTCATTCGCATTTCCAATATATTTTTTATCTTATCATAAATTTTATACAATTATGTTCTAGTGATATATGTCAATCAAATATTTGTTATGTCTTATGTTTAAATATTTCTATTATTTTTTAATATTTTATTTATTGTATATTTTTTCTTCCATATGAGAATGTTTTACATTTTCAATTTTAGTGTTCAATAACATAAATTTTTCATTTACTATGTAACATTAAATATTTTTTTCACTCTATTATTATTAATTTTTGTTTTATTTGAAGAACTCTTTTGTTTCGATGAAACAATTTTTGTTATTTCTCAATCATTGACCATGTTGATATTTTATATTTCTAGGGTATTTTTCATCTTATCGTACCCTTAATTATATATTTGTTTTCCTTTGTGCGATTTCATTCAATAGTCTCTCCAATTGTTTTTACGACACACATTTGATACTTTTTTAATATTTTTATTTTTTAATATTTTTATTTGTTGTTTATTTATATCATTTTTTATTTTCTAACTCATTATCATACAATAATTTTTTCACTATAATTGTATAAATAAATTTTATTTACCATAATATAAAAATTTAATGTGATTGACATGAATTTTTTTATCATCATCCAACATATATGAAATTTAAAAGATATAAGATCTATGTTAAAATTTTATTATTATTAGTTTAATCGTTGTTCTTTGTGTGATTTTAATAAAGTGATTATTATAACTTTTATCAGTGTATAAAAAAGATATTCATTAGAATTAAAAAAATTGAAGTAAAAAGACATTTAAAATATATTTTAATTTGAATATTTGTTTTCTTTTTATATTTGTTTAAAAATATTTTTAAATTTTATTAACTAGGTTTCATTAATGTCTGCAAATTTAATAAATGTTTGGTTGTCATAAAATTTTATTTGGTACTCTAATTTGAAATGTCTACAATTATAATTTATTTTTAAATATTTGATATCGAAGAAACAACATCCTTCTCTTAATCTTGAATATTTGATGTTATGTTTCCTTAAACGTAATTATTTTATTATTTTATAAAAATTAATTAATAATATTAAAATGGTAAACGGGTACGGGTATGAGTACGATTATATTACCCGTTATCCGATGTGATGAGATGAAACAAAAGTTTGATACGTACAGTTGAGTTCGGATATGGGGATGGTAATGATTTTTTTCTATGGGATTAGGTATCAAGATAGTGAAACTTGTCCCCGTCTCGTTGTCATCCTAGTTGAAATGGACACACCTTAATGATGATATTAGTAGTGGAGTTTTATTTTTTATTTTTGTCTTAAATACCTTTTTGGTCCTCATTTTCGTAGTGTTTGTTGCGAATGGTCCTCATTTTCACAGAATGTTTAAAATGGTCCTCATTTTTACTGAATGTTTAGAATGGTCCTCATTTTCGCAATTTGTGTTTTATTTGGTCCTTTTCTATAACGCCGTTTAAATCATTAACGGAGCATTGTACATGTGGCACGATTTGTATTAGGGTGTGTTACGTGTACTGTACATGTGGCTTAATTAGATATTTGGGGATAAATAAGTGAGCTAAGGTTTTGGTAGGGAATGTTTGGGCAGTTGGTGAGTTTTGGCAATCTTGTTCCTCCATTCCCAATTGGTATTGCTGCAATCTTCTTTTTCCTGCAATCCCATTATATAGGTATGTTACGGTCCCAATCTTCTTCTTTTACCTCTGGTTGTAATCGTTGGAGGCAACCGTGTTGTATCACTTCGTGCACTATTGGTGGTTCAACGAGAAACGAATTAATCCCGATTTGTAGTTGCAGAGAGATGGCTGCTTTGAGGATGGCAAAAACTCCAAAGAATATTGGTAGAAAATTTTAGGTACAATCTATTTTTATTTTTGTGTTAATAATAAATTGGTTTTAATTTTTGGTTTATTGATTTACAGAGTGGTGGTTCCAATAATGTGGGCTGCAACTTTTTCAAATGGTGGTGTTGATGAAAATGATGTCATCATCATGACACAAATGAGGCAGATTAATGATTTGGAGAAGTCATTGAAGGTTGCTGAGAAGAGGCTGCAATTAGTAATAGGGTTCACTTGAGTTGTTATTGTATTATTTGTACTGTTGTGTGTAATCTTTTAAAGTCCAATTTGTTTTGTACTATTGTTAAATGAAGAAATGAATTAGTTTGATTATGTTGATATTAGTCCCAACATGTTCAAAATGACATTTTAATCTGAGCATTGAAGTCAGTGAAATTGATTTAAGTTTGGGAAAAATTAAATTGATATAAGTCTAGAAGAAGTTAAATTCATAACATTAATTCATCCTCATCAAAATGCACTACATCAATGTTTGGCAAAAGTGAAATTGAACGAAGTTTAAGGAAAGTCAAAATGCAGTACATCAATAATGAATTCTACATCAGAAATTTTAAAAAATAACTAAGACGTTTGTAGCTGCTATCATGGCCTCCTCCTAATTTGTAATTTCATCCTAAACTGCTGAGATGGTTCTTCTGGTGTTGGTAATGGTGTTGCTTGACTCTCCACTTCATTCCTTGGTGGTTGAGTTGTTTGAGTTTCAGCAGTTGGTACATTCTCAGCAGTTTGGACATCTGGTGCAGTCTCAGCAGTTTGGGCATCTGGTGCAGTCTCAGCAGGTGTTGCAGTCTGCTCATCCACAGGCTTATTTGGGCAATTGTTCCTGTTATGTCCAATCTGACGGCATATGCTACATTTTTTTCTATGACCTCCTTTGCTGATTTGTGTGTTATCCTTTCTCAACTCCCACTCTTCCAACCTTCTTTTTTTCTTGGATCTTCTTGGTAAGATTCTCTTATGTGGTGGATGGACGTCAAGGTAGGAAGTTCTTTCCCATAAGACTTCAACATTGACTGAAAAGATGATGGATTGATATATTTCTTCATAGGTGGATCTCCTGAAACAGATTGGTATGAAGTCCTCAGCATTGACATTGATGAAATTCATTGTTGCAATAGCATGGCAACAAGGGATAACAGTCAGAAGATGTATTATTAAGCCTACTTTAACGCAATGGGGAACCACTACTACAATCAATTACAAATAAAATAATGGGAACCATTACACCAACATTGACAACCGACAAACAAACCAACTAAAATAATACCCCACTGAACCCCACATGCAGACACAAACTACACAAAATCATGGAAGTAATTTAGAAACCATGCAGAACATCACAACAATCGAAAGACAAACAAACCCAGAAATAGAATTACGAAAACCCTAACCCACGAGCAAACACAACGCAAAAAATCCTGAACCCACCTACCTCGTTGATGATGATTAACTAGAAAATTGAAATGAAGAGTGCAACTGCAATCCAATGATGAAATGACAAGTATTAGCTGCTTCCTCTGCAAATCTGAACTCAAGAAAGACGAAGATAAAGAAATTTCCCTAATTGCAAAATTTTCCCTAAATTAAAAAATTAACGGTTACCTGTACAGTACACAGTACACGTAACACACCCTAATACAAACCGTGCCAATGATTTAAATGACGTTACAGAAAAAGACCAAATAAAACACGAATTGCGAAAATGAAGACCATTCTAAACATTCGGTAAAAATGAGGACCATTTTAAACATTATGTGAAAATGATGAACATTCGCAACAAACACTACGAAAATAAGGACCAAACAGGTATTTAAGCCTTTATTTTTAGACAAAAACAAAAATAAGTATAATTCACATATATGATGAGTTAAAAATAGAATGAATACCTTGAGCACATTAGGCCAAAACCAAAAGAATGACCATTTTGCAACCAAGTTCATTTTAGTTTTACATGCACAGCATCCATACATTGGGAAAATTAACGTCATTATTTTACCG
>Ga0209589_1013024_pt1 | contig 11041 bp, 8 predicted proteins | sample CowpeawhiteBW_FD_187525 | JGI IMG/M metagenome (GOLD analysis project Ga0209589, IMG submission 187525) | Root nodule microbial communities of legume samples collected from California USA - Cow pea white BW (SPAdes) (version 2) | ecosystem: Host-associated > Plants > Roots > Nodule | place: USA...
AACTAAAAATAAAAACAAACCAAAATCTTAACTAGTTTTCAAGTTTCTAAAGAAAACAAAAAAAAAAAACATTAAAAATGAAATCTTGTGCAGCAACCACAAAATAATAACCTACTGCATGGATCATGATTTATCAACTGGAGAAGAGATTCATAAAAACTAATGAAATTTATGTAGGTCCCATAGCAAAAGAGAAGAAGAAAAGTAGTTTATCATATAGGAGAATATATTTTGCTTTCCAAATAGGTTCGAACCCAGTCACCAAAGCACTAAACAAGTACAATCTACCACCACACTGTATGCTTTCTCATAATATAATATGCATGAATAAACTATAACGTATATTGTGCATCTGCCATAATTGAATAATAAAATAATTAAAACCACTAAATGAACACAACCAGGATTGAACCCAAGTACCTACACGCTCATATTCACTCTCCAACAAAGAAGCCAATTACTTTTCCATATATTAATACACACCACTTAATTATATACATATATTCTCAACATTACATATAATATTAAAATTTAAAATAAATAAAATAGTAACTTACATCACTTAAGTAATTATTATAAATACAACAATAACTTAAATAACTCAAATAATAATTATTTTATAATTTAAAAACCTAATTAAATTAAATAAATCAACAATATTAATCAAGCCATAATTTTTTCTCATGTGTCCCCCTTTAGTCTAATTTTTCCCGAGTCTTACATCATCCACTTTGTGGCAGGGTATAAAATGTGGCATTTTACTAAAATGATCAACCACCATAAATATGAAATCATAACCCCTTTGGGGTTTTAGGAGACCAAGAACAAAACTCATGCTAATATCTTCCCAAGGGGCTGAAGCAACATGAAAGGGGATGTAAAGTCCATGAGGCATTGTCCTAGAGTTAGATTGTAGACATGAGATGCATCTATGGCAATGTCTTTGGACATGCTTCCTCATATGTGGCTAAGAGAATTGTTTTTCCTTAAGCAAACTAAAGGTTTTTTCTACCCTAAAATGGCCCATGAGTCCCGCTTCGTGTGTTTTCTGTGTGAACCTTGGGATATACAAATTTTCCCTTTTTAAGTAAGTACCCTTCATTCATATAGGAGGCACACCTTGTTTTCAAAATTGGGATCCTAAGCTTTTGGATTTCATCACATTTTAGAAATGTATGCTCAAGATTCTAAGTTTTTTTCCACTTATGTTGAGTGTTTAGAGAGAGCTCAATGGGTTATTTCTTTTCCAGAAGGGTTGTTGTCTTTTAACTTTGTGGAATCTTATATTTAAAGACTTTCATAACTGGATTAACCTTGAAATTTTTACTTAAATTTGTAATTGAACTAACCAACTCTATTGATAATTAATTATGTTGATAATTGAATTATCCAATTCAGTTGACAATCTTCGTATCTTCTTAAATCTCTATGATCTTCACTTGAATAATAATCTTGAAAATATTATTTAATCTTAAGAGATTTCCCTTTATCTAATAATCTTGGAAATATTCTTCAAATCTTCAGGAATTTTCTCCTAATTTGCATAATATAAATCAAATACTCATCTTTTCCAATTTTATTAAATAAACCTTAAAATATCTAAAAGGATAATAATAAAATATAAAAATAAACAAAAAATAAAACATGATAATGCCAATTATCACCTTTGAAACCTTCATTTTCCAATCTAGGTATGTTTCTACATCATCCTTCCTATGGAAGTGAGGGAGATCTACCCTTGTTTCTTTTGGGACATGGTCCCTTCTAGTTATCCTTAGTAGTAAAGGAGAAGGTTAATAAAATTGGTCAATTATCCTACTATCCTCATGATAGTGTGTGATGATGTAAGAGTCTTAGAGCTCCTTGAATGGATCCTACTCCTATTATTCTTTGTAAGTCTCTCATACTTTTTGCTTTAAAATCCTAAGTTCCTCCTCTATGATAACAAGTTGGGCCCCTTTTTCAGTTTTCTCTTTTTCCTTTAGAATGGCTTATTGTGTCCTCCAAATTTGTAGCAACTTTAGCTTTTAAATCATTTGCTTTAAACATTTTTTAGCCTCTTCACTAGAGTCACTACCTATTTGGCAAGGATTCCTAAACATGCTTACGATTCTTTATTTTTTTGGTTTTTGACTTTGCCTTTCAAAGAAATTCCAAAGAGGGAGTAGATAACAAATTTCTTGAGCTCATTTCCAGAAAAAGAGGTGAATCTCTTGAATTGCTTAAGTACCAAGGCATTGGTTCACCTCCAAAAAGAGTTTACACCAAAGATATACACCAAAACCAAAAGGAGGCCAAAGAAAGCAAAGCAAGAAAATGCTTAAAATAAATGAAAGCTAAACCCAAAGAGAGAATTCATGCGACAAAACTAGAGATTGCCGAATTGAAACAAGTAAGAAATAAGGCTAAGAAAGAAAGTTAAGCATGTTAGTTTTGAAATGGTTGAAATGCCAAGAAGGCGGGGCGGCAGTTGAATTGGCTAGTTAAAAATTTAAGCTATCTTTGCAAGCTAAAAACCACCTTTAATTGAATCAATTAGATCACCAAGTTAGGATGCAAAATGTGTTGGACAATATACTTTCAGTCGATCAAAAATAGAGTTAACAGATTGATTTTATTAAACAGATTCTGTTCTGGTACAATAAATCGATCGAAACAGGAAAACAGTTGACTGAAACACTAGGAAAAATGCATAAATGTATATTCGAGTTTTAAACCAGGAACAATGCACAAGAATGATCAAGACCAGTTCTAAATGATTATACAAACATGCTCAATACTGCAGATGTCATGAAAACATGCAAGAACATGAAAAAGATGATTAAAACACAAGTTCTTGAAACTTTAAAATGAAAATGCAAGAGAGAAAGGTTAGAGAAGAGAGAAGACCACGAGATTTTTATACTGGTTCACTTAACCCTGAGCTACATCCAGTTTGTCAAGACAACATGAGCTTGACTTTGCACTATTTCAAAAGATTTACAAAGTATCCACCCTTACACTTTCAAAATATGCAAAAACACCACAAAAGACTCTTGAATAACACAAGAATCACACCAGCACTCAAGAACCCTCTTGCAGACTTGGAAAACCACCAGGCACACACACAAAGCTTGAGAAAGATCAAACCTCAGTGGTAACACAACCCAGCCTACCATAAACCACTTTCTCCAAGCATCAAACCAAGCCAAAAGCTCCAAGAATTGATCTAAGATCAATCTTCAACTATTGCAAAACTATATGATCACGAAGGAGAGAGTTTCCACACGTTTGCTGAACAAATTCGCACTCTAAAATGATCAACAAACCTCTCTTTCAAAAATCACAGCTTTAATAGTCAAACTGTTACGAAATTCAACAGGTTGATTTTCAAATCAATCGGTTGATTTCACTTGACTTAAGTGAAATCAGTTGATTAAAAACTAAATCAACTGATTGAATTTATTGCAGTTTAAGACTACTGCAGCCAACCTTTTAACCTGTTAAAAAACCATTCAACAGATTAAAAGAGACATTTTAACCTGGTGAAAAACCATTCAACAGATTAAAAGACACACCTAAGACCAAATACATCTAATTATTGCTACAAGGTCTACAATATGAATTACAAACATCAAATACACTTTCTTAATGATGTAACTATGTGGAAAGCACACATTCTAGCCTTGATCAACATGAGTATCATCAAATCTCCTTTCCTTCATTAATGTAGACTTCATTCCAGTGGTAATGGCTTCAAGATAGTTCAAAAGAGCTTTATTCAATCTTCATCAAATCCTCAGGAAGCAAACCACCTTGGCTTCTCATGTCAACAATCTCTGTGAGACCCATTAAATTTAAATAATTAAATAAATAATTATTTAATAAATGCGGGTAAGAGAAGCCTTTATGGCATTAAATACTAACCTTCGTGACGTGGAAAAGTACTAGCTCAAGTGGTTGAGAGTACTTTGATTATGTGAGAGGACTTGGGTTCGAGTCCTATGTGTGTCAATTGTGTGTTATTTAATTCTTAGTATTTGTTTTAGAGATGCTTGGGTGTGATAAGTAAGGATATAATATTTTTGGCTGTTTTGGATATTTTTGGGTACCTATAGTGTCGTTGTGATGTTACCATGCTTTAATGTGAATTTTGATGAGTATCGTTGACTATGTATATCATCTTTCTACAGAATGCATGAATTTTGTATGAAATAGGGTTAGGGTTTATATTGGGAATTGGAACCAATTATGTATGATATAAATTCGTGATTAGTCCACTGTTTGATGGAATTGAATTATTATAGGACCTATAGATATTTGTTGCCATGTATGAATCTGTGAAAGTGTGTGTAATGGGCTCGGTTGAGGTTTTTGTTGAGTTTCAACCATGATTGTATGCAATGAGAAGTATGAGGGATAAATTGAGGGTATGTTGTGTTAGAACAGTGGGAAGGAAGGAAATTCCATCACGGCCTTTGGATTGAGCATGCATGAGAAGTAATAATGGAGACAAAAAGGTAAGTTAACTAAATGAGTATACGTTGGTATGCACTGAAAATTATAGGAAGATTATGACCATGTGTTAATTTGCCTATAAAGGTAGGGTTGATATGAGTGATATTGCATGTGTGGTACCTATTTCTTAATCCATGGTTTGAAAGCGGTTTTGTGATAATATGTTGGACTATATTTGGTAAAAATGCTATGGTATGAATTATATAGTCATTAGATTGTATGACCAAAAGACTGCGAGCATGTGTGTTTGATGATGATTAAATTGGTGGTGTTTTGAATGGATGTGATGTAATCTGGCTATAGATGTATGACTGGAAAATTATATTTACACTATATTTGGGTGAGTGGTATGTTTTGGGATCCTTTGGGATCTGTTTAAGTGCCCAAAAAACCAGTAGCATTGTGCTACTGGTATAGCGCCTGGCGACGTGAGCGAGCCGCTAGGCGGACGTGAAATAAATCAATGACAGTGGTCACAGTGTGAGCAGGGCGCCTGGCGGCGTGTGGTGGCTACGCCAGGCGGTGACGACGGAGCAGGGCGTCTGGCGGTGAGGTGGTATCCGCTAGGCAGTGGTGGTGCAGCGAGGATACTGCGGGCGTGTGGCGCCTGGCGGTGTGTGATGCCCGCCAGGCGGTCTGGAGCTAAATTCTGCCTAGCGGTGTGAGATGCGCGCCAGGCAGTTTTGGTCCAGTGATGATGCGCGAGGAAAGTTTTCTACACCGCTTTAGGGGATGTTCATGATGCGATGCTTTGGCTGGAGGCCTTGTTGCGAGTGCATCTTGTATTGGGGTAACACGTGACCACTCTAGGTTGTAGCCTGGTGGTTTAGGAAGTCCAGTGGAGTGTGCGAGTGGTGGCTCGTACGGTGAGGTTTTGGATGATTTCCCTCTTCAGTGGATTCTGATAGAGATTTGGTAGTCTGGGAACAACTACAAACTTAGGTTTGTTTTGGGGAACTTCACTTGCTGTCACGGTGAGATGCTGTGGCAAAGTCATTCCCACGTGTGGACTATGAGGTGGTAGCATGTAGTCGGAGGGGCGAGTAGACACTCGTACAACAAAGATCGATCATTGATCTCACTTAAAGGGTATAGAGATGATAGACGTCTAAAGGCAAGTGTTGGAAGTGAAGTAGTAAAAGAAAAGGGGGAAGAGTACTAACCCGAGTTTAAATTTGTTAATGTGGTATTTATTATTATATTGCTTGGTTTTATTTAAATGAGCTCACCCTATCTCTGTGTATGGCTATGATCATGTAACTTGTTACATGAGAGCAGATGTTGATGCAGGTAAGCAGACAGATACATAGAGACGGAGTGGGGATTTCTCTGGGATTTTTATCACTAGTTATCATGTTGAACTATGGTTTTATTGTAATAATTTTATAGACAATGTTATTTGTAATACGTATTGATACGACTTATTTTATTCGTGTTGGCGCGTTGGACTTTGAGTTTTAAATTTTCCCGCGATTTTCGGGAAATTGATGATTAATGAATGAGGTTGTGATTTAATTAATTTCTTATTTATTTTAAAAAGTAATTTTGGGCTAGGACGTTACAATCTCCCCCTAATTTGATGAAGCCAACCTCTATCTTCTTCCATCTATCTTCTTCTATCTTCGATTGCAAATTGCTTCCATTTGTTGGTTACCATTAAATTGATGAAGTGTCACCTTAGCCTGAAACTTCTAAACCTGAAAAACATTTACAGTAGCAATGAACACAAGCTAGCAAGAACACACACATATACACATGCTCCTCCTATCAATAATATGAGTTCAAATTCAGATTTGATTATTGATTCCAATTTTAATGCTTCTTTTAGTTCAATGTGATCAATTATCCATTTTCCAATTTTTCTCCCCCTTTGGATTCATCAAACAGAACAAATGCATAAAGAGAACAAGCATTACATATCCTTTCATCAATATTTGATCATAATACAACCAATAGAAACTGAAATAGAGAAGAAAAATCATAAAGTTGATATAATCAGCCGATTGAAATGAAAAACAACCAACTGAAACTGATAGAGCTGAAACTGAAAAAGCACAAACACATGGATGCAATGCATGATCCTAAACAACCAACACACTCTATTATCCTGAGCATCATTTCTGGTCTGGAAAGAGTTCAACATATCATGGATATCATGAATTTGGCCATCCAATGCATTGAACCTCCCATTGCAATAGTTGTGATGTGCATGTTGGGACACATTGAGCTCATGCAGCTGATTTAGCACCATCCTCTCAAAATGTGAGTACACAGGGCCTCTATCCTCTAGAGGGTTGTAGGGAATTAAGTCCATGGGTCCAACAGTTGGTTCTTCCTCTTGATTTGCACTACTTGGTCCAACTTCATGATCATGTGCACCACCAACTACAACACCAAAAGTTATCCATCCATTTCCCACCTTGAGAAAGCCCATTTTGTGCAGATTTTGGTTCGAGGTATGGTTCAACAGTCCAATTAACTCTTCTAGCTCATCCTCTACATCAATTCCAAAGTATTCTATGAATTTGGACATCAAAACCACATATGGCAGCCTAAAATTCGTGAGCCTCTTGGCCTTGAGCATGTGATCACGAAACACATAGATCCAATCCACTTGAATGTTGTGTTGTATGCAGTCATGAGAATCAAATCTCCCTCATTCAATGTTGAATGGTTGCTACCATGTGAAGGATTTTTGTGACAATCATACCAAGCAACCTTTGATCCACCTTGAGACCACCAACATGGAAGTGCTTTATCTCACTAGTTGGATTCCTTAAGCATTGGCCATAGTATTGAACCTTGTTGAATTTTGGAACAGCCCCAGTTTCACCTTTTCTCACTTGCACACCTCTTGATTTGAGTCCAACCACATCTTTCTAAGCCTTTTTGTTGATCTCCATTCGAACACCTTTGATGTTGGACAGTAGCACATCATTTTTGAACTCCAAGTTGGTGAAAAACACCTTCACCAAGTCTGGATAGATTTTCCCTGAAAGTTCAAGGAAGGACTTCAACTTTTGATGCTTGAGTTGTTGAAATAGGCTCTCAAAGCCTTCAACCCTCAACCATGAGAATCTCAGCACCTTAGGAATGTTGATCTACTTCCTATTCATCTTAATGAGGAACACTTGAATGTTGTCTTCATGATCTTCAAACCATGCTTCAATTCTCCCAGGCTTTCGTGATTTGGTGACCTTGGGGTAGGAGGAGTGGAGTGCTCATCATCAGATTGGATAACTCTTTGTTGACAACGAGGCATGATGAGTGTGGGTATGGTTGTTTCTAAGAGAAATATGATGCAAATGCAGCAATACAAGTGCAATATTTATAATTGAACAAGCTGATTTTCAAAAACAATTGATTAAATGGTGCAGATTTTCCTAATTAATTTTTTTTAGGTTACCCAAATCAGTTTAATGCAGTCCAAAATAGTATTTCATGCATTCATGGTGTTTTCAATGTGTTTTTATGAGTGAATCAATCAGTTCAGATCATGTGAGCTGCATGCACATTGGAATTGTACACTAACATGCTTTTTCATCAAACAAGTCAGTAAAAGCAACACATGGCTGATGAAATGGGCAGTTAAGAGTAGATAGTACTTGACAAAAAGATGTTTTCTTTGACTAGGTCAGCTTAACAATTCAATTCGTGAGTAAATGCACAGTTTAAGTAAAATCAACACGTTGAAAATACAATCAGTCGATTAAAACAACATCATAGCATCATAGATTAAAACCAGAATCTAGTTAAGTGAAATCAGCTGACTGATTTTGAAAATCAATCGATTGAAAATCATAAATTTGAACTTCATTTTTCCGGATTCAGTTTTAATGAAATCAACATACTTAATTGTGAAAACAGTAGATTGAAAATCATTGCAGATCAATATTTCATCATTCAGTGGTAGTTTAAGTGAAATAAACATGTGGAAATACAGAATCAACAGGTTGACAGATCATGTTTTTGCAAACAGAGGTAGATTTAAGTAAAATCAACACGTTGAAATGAAAAATCAATAGGTTGAATATGACAGTTTTCAACTTTTGCATACATGAGCTGATTTTTATGAAATCAATGCATGAGTACATAAGATTAATATGCTGCAAACACATCATACATCATTCTTGATGTCTAATATACCTAGTTCGGTTCTTAGCTTGTGAAACCTATCTCTAGCCAATGGTTTTGTAAATAAATCCGCCAATTGATTTTCAGTTTTAACAAATTTGATTTCACAATCTCCCTTTTGAACATGATCATAAATGAAATTATGCTTAATATCTATATGCTTGGTTTTAGAATGTTGTATTGGATTCTTGGTTAAGTTGATGGCACTAGTATTATCACAATACAAAGGTACCTTGCTTAGCCTTACACCATAGTTCAAAAGTTGATGCTTCAACCATATGATTTGTGCACAGCCATGTCCAACAACAATATACTCAGCTTTGGTAGTGGAGAATGCCACACATGCTTGCCTTTTGATATTCCATGAGATTAGACTTGATCCAAGCAAATGGGAAGTACCATTTGGGCTTTTCCTATCCAATTTGCATCCTGCATAGTCCGAATCTGAAAAGCCACTAAGATTTATGTTAGAATCACATGGATACCATAAACCAACATTGGTTGTTCCTTTAAGGTACTTTAGAATCCTTTTTGCAGCCTTAAAGTGTGATTCCTTTGGATTTGCTTGAAACCTAGCACATAAGCATACTCCAAACTAAATATCTGGCCTACTTGCTGTAAGATAGAGCAAAGACTCAATCAACCCTCTATATTTGGTTGAATCTACTGGTTAGTCAGCCTCATCTGCATCCATAAGGCAATTTGTTGCAATTGGAGTGGCAGCTTCCTTGCAATCCTCAATTTTGAACTTTTTCAACAAGTCAAAACAATATTTTGATTAGTTTAAGAATGTTCCATGCTTGAGTTGCTTGACTTGCAACCCTGGAAAGTAGGTAAGCTCACCCATCATGGACATCTCAAATTCTCCCTACATAGCTACAATAAACTCTTCACACAATGTGTTGTTATTTGAACCAAAGATGATATCATCAACATACACTTGAACAAGTACAACATCATTTTCATGTTTTCTAATGAAGAGTGTTTTATCCATTGCACCTCTAGCATAACCTTTTCATAAGAGAAAATTGTTTAGCCTTTCATACCATTGTCTTGGTGCTTGTTTCAAACCATATAAGGTCTTTTTCAATTTGAAAACATGGTTAGGATAGAGATGATCCTCAAATCTAGGAGGTTGTGATACACACACTTCTTCATTTAGGAAACCATTCAAGAATGCACTTTTCACATCCATTTGATGTAATTTAAAGTTACGCATGCAAGCATATGCTAAGAGTAATCTCACAGCTTCTAGCCTAGCTACAGGTGCATAAGTTTCATCAAAATCAATACCTTCTTGATTATAAGCTTTAGCAACTAGTCTAGCATTGTTTCTTACTATATTACCATCTTCATCCATTTTGTTTCTAAAAACCCATATGGTTCCAATTATATTCATATCATCAGTTTTAGGCACTAGAAACCACACATCATTTCTTGTGAATTGATTGAGTTCATCTTGCATAACAACAATCCAATTACTATCATTCAAAGCATCATTCACATTCTTATGTTCAATTTCAGATACAAAAGCAACATGTTCACAAAATGCAATCCTACGTTTAGTAGATACTCCCTGTTTGATATCACTTATGATGTTGTCCTTTGATAAACCTCTAGACTGGATCCAATCCTTGGGCAAGTTGTTGTCTGCAGCTTTTTCAGTCGACTGTTTTTCCTTTTCAGCTGATTGATTTCCTGTAGTAGTGGACTTTTCTGTAGCAGAAATCTGCTCCTACAGTAAATCTTCCTCATCTACATTCTTTGACACTTGATTTTGCAACTTTGGGTTAGTTTCATCAAATACAACATGCATGGACTCTTCAACAGTCATTAATCTCTTATTATAGACTCTATATGCATGACTTTGTGTAGCATAGCCTAGAAAAACACCTTCATCCATTTTTGCATCAAATTTGCCAAGACTTTCTTTGCCATTATTTAATATGAAGCACTTATATACAAATAATTTCAGGTGACTTAAAACAGGCCTTCTCCCTTTGAAAAACTCATAGGGAGTTTTCTTCAAAATTGGCCTAATCGACACTCTATTTAAAATATAGCAAGCGGTGTTGACTGCATCGACCCAAAAATACTTAGGTAGTGAGTTTTCATTCAACATAGTTCTAGCTAGTTCCTCAAGTGACTTTTTTTCCTTTCAACAACACCATTTTGTTGTGGAGTTCTTGGTGCAGAAAAATTATGGTTAATGCCATGCTTTTCACAAAAGTGTTCAAACTTTTCATTTTGGAATTCCCCACCATGGTCACTTCGAATAGACACTATCTTGGAACTCTTTTCATTTTCAAGCATCTTGGCAAGTCTTTTAAAGGCATGAAAAGTGTCATTTTTGGCAGCTAAGAACAAAGTCCATGTGTACCTAGAGAAATCATCAACAATGACTAATGCA
>Ga0209589_1013025_pt1 | contig 11041 bp, 6 predicted proteins | sample CowpeawhiteBW_FD_187525 | JGI IMG/M metagenome (GOLD analysis project Ga0209589, IMG submission 187525) | Root nodule microbial communities of legume samples collected from California USA - Cow pea white BW (SPAdes) (version 2) | ecosystem: Host-associated > Plants > Roots > Nodule | place: USA...
TCATATAACCAACATAAGCCGCCAAGGTAAGTAGCCGGCCTAGGCCGGCTACTCCAGCAGACCCGGTAAGATTAAAGCCTAGGCTGACCACTCCAATAAACTCAGTATAATGAAAACCCCCAGCGTTTAATAAGTCCTAAGGGCCTGGGCCAGGGCCTAGGCCCACATACAGTCAAAGCCCAAGCCAAGGCCCGACCCATAGAATAACCAGACATAATTAATGCTCTATAAATAGACGTGGACCCCAGTAATTAAACGTACGCATTCATTAATCACAGATTTGACCTTCTGAGAGCTTTGACTTACTTGAGCTTCAGAGTCTCTTCTGCAGGTAACCCCTCCTGGGTTCAAGCTGACATGTACCAACTAGGAAGAGGCCAACTGAGGAGATAACGGGCTACATGGTAAGGTGACGCTTGTGCCTAACTCATCTTATTTGTTCTCTGCAGGAACAATTGTATTATATGGAAAAGGTTGAGTCTACTGCACTACAACAAATAGAACCTGAAGTAGAAGAGAAATAGCAGCGAAGAATTAGAAGGTGAAGGTCATATGGGATGGGTTCAGAGAGAACAAAGAGAAAGAATGTCAGATGGAAATTATACCTTACGCATGAAAAAAACCTTATAGCACGTGGTCCTTCAATAATATATTCTTCTTCTTTTGCCTCACGCTTTTTCTTTGATCATCATATTGCTGATTGCTCTCCATGTGTCCCTTTGCTCTAACTAACTTTTGGTTTTTATCTATCTCATGGTCATTTGACGTGCACGTTATAGCATGACAGTTCTCTTTGTTACTAGTCGCACCACTAGGTCGGGATATACACAACAAAAATGGACTGAGATGTACTCGGCCTTTGTGCAGTGCCAGCCAATCTCTTCTTACGCTTTCTAGGTTGGAGATGTTTCCTTCCACCTTCACAAGGTCAGGATATGGTTGGCTCCCTCCATCACTATTTGGGTCGGGATAATATCAACCCACACATACACCATGGTTGGGATAATACCGGCCTACCCCTACAATATTGTTTATGCAGATTGAAAGGTAAGTGACTTTTGTTTTTGTTTCAATCAATTAGCGTGAGTTTAAGAGTGAAGATCTGGAAGGAAGAGTGAATGATGAATCTTCATTCATCAAAAGAGATTTGCGAAGAAAGATATGCATTTTACGTGCAATTGCATAATTGTCCTGCTTTCTTCATTCATTTTTTCAATGTGTAGTGACACACATGCACAAAGGTAAGTGGTTGTGGATATGGTCTCGTGGATGGTGTAGTAAGTGTAAAAACAAGATAGGTTTGATGGCCTTGGGTTTGTTAGAAGAAAAGCCAATAATAATAAAAAGGATTAATTACTCTTTTGGTCCTTGTTTTTGTCCAAAAATGTCAAATTGGTCCTTCAGTTTTTTTTCAGTTTCAATTTGGTCTTGATTTTTTAAAAATTGATGCAATTTGGTCCTTTTCGTTAAATTTCTTGAAACGAAACAATGATTTTTTTTATTAAAATTGGCACTATGATTATGTTAATTACATCAATAAAGCAAATCATCCTTATTAACAACTTCAATTTTCATGAAAAATCCTTGATCCTTTAACGAAAAGGACAAAATTTCATTAATTTTTTAAAAATCGAGACCAAATTGAAACTTAAAAAAACTAAATGACCAATTTGACATTTTTGGACAAAAATAGGAACTAAAAGAGTAATTAAACCTAAAAATAAAAGTAGTATTAATAAATAAAAAATCATAATTATAACAATAATAATAATAATACTAGTAATAATAATATAATTTCATCAAATTCAACTCTTTTTTTTTAATTTTAAATAACAACTTAGAATTTATTTTAACATAATTTTCTAGTATTTAAATTTAAATTTAAATTATATTTATCTTCATTGTTAAAATGGCAATCATCTAATTTTATCTATTGAAACATTTTTTTAATCTATTAAATCTATCATATCACTCACAAATTTTCATAAAGTTTCATCTCAAATCCCTTCATTTCACGTCATATTTCTCTTAATCTAAGCAACCCCACTTTCACTTCATTTTCCCTCAAATCCACTCAAATCTACTCTCGCAAATCTATCTTCAAATCCAAACACAACATTAGGGAAAAAAAGCCTAATTTTGTCCCATCTTACTTTACCAAACTCACTATCCTGCTACCCCTTATAATAGGGTAGATAATAACTATTTATAAGCCTATAAATATAACTCTTCACTAGCTAACACTACACAAATATATCCTAACTTAAGCATCTTTTTAGATTTTGCAAGAACATAGTGGGGATGGTAAAATAGTTTCGACAAATAAAGCTTTAGATAAAGACAAAACAATACAAATTCTCCAATTATTTTAGTAGGAAACAACTTGTCTTTTTCATTCTTCACCCACTTAGGTGTTGTTTGATAATGGGGTATATAATATTAACATATAGAAGTTTGGTCACCTACTTGATAACATCAAGGACCTACGGATGAAGTCTTTAAGTCTGTCTCACAAGTTAAGCTCCCTTTTCCAACAAAATATGATGCATACAAAGAGAGGGGTTGATACCTAGAATATATGGTAAGGTTCAGCTGATTGCCTTCTTATGATCTTTAATTACTTTCAACAATTGTTGTTCCTATTCATTAGAGAGCTTGACATAGATATCCAAGAGAAGCTTCTATTCATGCTCTAAATAAGCATATTTAATATGAGAAGGAAAAAGCTAAAGCTTTGGTGGTAGTGTTTGTTTAGTAGATGCACTAACACAAAATGCCATTCCATATCATATGTTTCACATCTGGTGGTGTTTTTGTAAATATTTGAAGAGTTTAACATCAAACATTATCGTAATAGATGTTAAAATCACCATTTACATTGGCCCTAAGTGTAACCGACATCCATTTACGTCAACCCTATGCGTAATTGACGTCAATTTCTTTATTTACGTTGGCCCTAGGTCTAAACGACATCAATTTCTATTTATATTCACATGTGCAGGTTATCTCATCATTCTTGCTGTGAAAAGACATGCCAAAACACTTTTCCAATTAGGATTTCATCTTTGGTGGCAAAATAGTGGTGGTTTGGGGTAGGGATGTCAAAGCAGGCCAGGCCCACCAAGAAAAGGGCGGGTCGGGTTGGAATTTCCAACCCGCCAACCTGTTGTAACCCGACCCGCCTAGCTCGCCAGTTTAGCGGGCCAAAACGGGCCAACCCGCCCTAGGCTACCAACTCGTTTTTTTTTTAATTTTTTTGTTTAAAATTAAAAATAATTAAAAAATAATACTTTTTTATATTATATAAATAAATTTATATATATAATAGATTTATAAAAAAAATAAATTAAAAATGTTTAAAAAAATTAAAAAAAAAAGGGACGGGCCAGCCTGCTCTAAAACGGGACAAGTTGCAATATCCAACTCATTTATTGATGGCTGGCCAACCCGGCCCGACCCGTTTTTGGCGAGCCACAAGCGGGCTGGGCCAAAACGGGCCGGACTGGCTGTTTTGCCACCCCTAGTTTGGGGGGTACTTTTTCAACAAGTTTTTGTCTTTAGTGATGGATATCTCATGGAGAGTTCTTCTTTCTAATGGATTTCATCATTAAGGTTTGTTTACTAAAGTTTGCATTCTTATTTGTGACCGTAACTATTCTTGGGAACTCAGTCATGGCTTTGCATGAATATCCCTGTTAGCACTCCATTTTGTGTTATTTTTCCTTTCCAAAATTTTCTTTTTAGTTAAAAATAGCCATTAGTTTGTCTTGAATTAATTATTTTTTGTTAAGTGTTTAGAAAAATATTTTTTTCTTAAAAATGTGATAAAAAGGTTATTTTAGTAAGATAATATCGTTTTGCCAGGATGCCCTTCAGTTTTACTATGTCAGATTTCTACCCATTTGGTAACTTTTTGTTATTGCAAAAAGACCTTTTTGCACCACAAATGTTGAATCAATGATGTTGGGTTTAAATCGACAGAATTGGGCCTGAAGATGCTGTTCCAGAAGCAGCCCTATGCAAGTGTGATCAAGTCCTTATCCACAACACACCGTTTCATTAAAGAATAACCCAATTTTTCTAATGAATGGTCAATGCACGAAGGAGCAATCCAATGCAATCCAACAGTTGCATCTTTTAGTTATTGTGAGTAAATATTCAACATTTTGCATGCCACTATCATGGCCTCTACATTGAATCCATGTTGTTGAGAATCTGTCTGAGTAAGTTTGCTACTGTTGGTGTTATTTCTTAGCAATTTTGCTGAGTTATTTTGTTATTGACATGCTATGAAATTGCTTACTGCCATGTAGTGTTTGAACCTGCATTTGGTTAATTTAGTGAGAATCACTTTTGCTACTAAGATCTAGTTTCTTCATTGCATGCATGAATCAGTCTTTTCACGCATTCTGCATCCAAATTGCATTAGTCTTGTTTTGCATATGAACTCACATTTTCACTGCATTGATTCTATTTACTTTTGTGAGAATTTGGTCAACAATTATGCTGTTGTTAAGTGCTAACTTATGCGTTAACGTGGAATTTTCATTACTGTCATTTCATATTCGAATCAGTCAATTTGAGACCTTAACATTGCTTTAACTCATGCATCACATTCCCAATTCCAGTTCAGCATTTTAGATCATCTTTGTACTCATCACATTTGGAATAAGTTGCCTTAAGTTGTCTGCCATAAAATTCTGCAATTGGTTTAGGTGTTTTACATCTTTAGTTTTGATTTCTCTTGCTTTGGTATTGCTTGGGAAGCTCTACATATGTTAGGTATTGTACTTCATGTTGCATTGCATTAGATAAAGCTCAACGCCATAGAATAGGTTCTACACATGCTCATAATTTAGCACTCAGTTAGAAATTTGCATAACATGTCTACATTCAATTATTCTGAAGTGGCAATGTATGGTTTTTCTGCTGCTATATGAAATCTATTTTTCTGATGCAAATTTTGGCCTGTAGTGGAAATTTGTCATGGCAATTCTGTTAATGCATACATCTTTCATCCATATATCCATCTTCATTACAGTTGAGTTTGTTTCCTCATTTCCTTGCATCTTGTGCATCTGCATCATCTCTGCATACACATAGATGCCATATGATTTGGCTGTTGTCAAGAGTTGTGTTGTTACTATTGTAATCTGTTTCTCTACTGCCATTGCTCACTAATCATGCATTCATATTTCAATTGCATCTTTGATTTGTATTGAGTTTTATTGCTGCTATCATGGACCAATTTTGCTGCACGTATAGATCATTTTGATTGACACTCTGCATTTATGTTTTGCTGAGTAAATGGCTACACCATTAATTTGTTACCCACAGTCCATTCACGCACATGTTTTCACTCCAATTTTGCATATATTTTATCATGGCAAGTCTACATACGCATGTTTCATTCATTTCAACATCCCCATTCTAATTCCATCTCACGGTCTGCATCTCATGGTATAGTTTAGGCTTGCATCTCATGCATTGCATCCATGCATATCTTTATTTACTTTTTATCATGCATTTAATTTAGTCTTCAAGTGAATAAAATCAATTTTCCTTTAGTTTCTTTTCTTTGTTTTATTTTCTTTCCCCTTTTTTTAGTTTTGTTTTCTTTTTAGCAAGATTTAATTATGCAAACTAAACTCGATACGCACCATTTCTTTGGATTTGATCTCGAGTCAATTTCCCTATACTTCATTAGGGGAAATTATTTGGTTTTTGTTTAACTCTTAAAAACGACTGAAAAACTGAGTTGACAAATTTGGGATAGAGGTTGGACCACTTAGGAGAAGATTGAGTTGTATAGGTTCAAGGGTACTTAAGTGAATGCACTTCTACTTCAATGCCCTTGAACCTATACAATTCAATCTTCTTCTGAATGGAATAATCTTTATCTAAAGTTTAGCTTCTCTATTCACCAACTCTTCCTCAACTTGATCAAAGTCCTTCATTTGACTTAAATTGGCATTGGTCATTCACAAGGTTGGACGTAAATTTACGTTGGTCATATTGAAGAATCGATGAAAAATTATGCCACCAATTATAATGTCAGACTTGTGTCAAATGTATAAAGCTCAAAATAACAGATATAAAAAATTCTTTTTTGTGTTGGCGCTGACAACATTCTAATACTAAAATAATTTGAATCTACTATATTCCCTACATGTTTTATAAGCCGTGAAACAAAGAAAACATTATGCACTCTAAACTATAATAGACATTCCAATTTATAAGTTATTGCTCCTACTCTATCCACAATTTTGTAAGGACTGAAGAATTGAGAACTGAGCTTCATGTTTCCCCTTTAACCCACCAAAATTTGTTTACCAGGATGTAGTTTGACATAAACTAGATCTCTTATGTGATGTTGTTTGTCCTTTCTGTGCTTATCTACAATTTGTTTCATCCTTTCTTGAGCTCTCCTTAGATGAAATTTAAGTTACCCCAACATCTCTTCTTTTTTTATCAGACTTTTGTCTACTAATTCAATCTTCGACTCCCTTGGAAGATACGAGAGGTATACAAGGGTAGATTGTCTATACACAATATAATAAGGAGTGGCCTTAATTGTTGTGTGATAATGGTATTGTATCACCACTCAAATCATGAATTGCAAAAGTGTCATGAACTATTTCAATAGATTTCACATGAAAAACATCAACAACTATGAAATCAATATGAGCATTAGCATGCAAATAAACACTTAAGTCATCCATATCTTCCAAGTAGGATAAAGAAAATTCTTCAATGTTGTTTCTATTTTTCTTCTTTTTTAACAACTCATTTTCTTCAACTTTCAACACTAAATCAAGCTTTGACGTAGATGAATAACAACCTAAAAAGCAATAAGGCTTCTTATCTCCCAAAAGGCATCCTGGGATCCGCTTAAACTCCTATATAGTAGGGGCTAACTAGAAATTCTAGAAGGTAAAATACCTCAAGGACGAATCGTAATATTGAATCAAAGTAGCAATTACATCAGTAGGCACATCTACCATTACCAAATGTAATATCTTCCCCCATACAAGCTCGCGAAAGTCCTACATTGTCCCAACGTTGTTTGTCTCTTCCAACTCATTTTCTTTTGCAATTACATTTCCTTTGAGCACACCTCTCATTGTATTGATTTAGTACATTCTTTTCCTATTTGAGGAGTCTCAATTTCAATTTTCTTTTCTGGTTGCATTCTGCATTTTTAGGTATGCTTTCAGCATACTCCAACTTTGTTCCTTTTCATCCATTTCATAGTTCACCATTTTCTTTCATGGCACACACATATTTTTTGAATCCTTTTCATCAGTAAGAAGGGTTAGATTACCTACATTCTAGGATCAGGGTGTGTGTTTTTGGCCAAGGCTAAAAAATGGTATTTTTTTTTCAAAATTATGCAGGATGGTTGTTTGGCATCAACATCCCCTTCAGTTATGGCATAATCATCATTTGAGGATTTGGTGGTGGGCCTGGTGCTTTAAGGAGATTGTGCCATACACCTTGGGCCTAATGTTTTTCTAAATTTGTCATTCTACTAGCAGCAAGGGGACATCCTGAGTTTGTCACCCCTTAGTTCTAATTCTCAGATATGAGATTAGAATTACAAGTAAGTGTACTTCAAAGAACACTATGATAAATAACATAACTTATAAAGGATATGTTAGAACAGTCTTGATGATTCGGTGCTTGAAGATTTGATGAAGATATATAAAACCATTACCTTGGAACATGTTGGAACCATGCTTAAATTTATGAAGATGTGAAGATTTGATGTTTCACGTGTTGTTCAAGCCTCATGTGCGTGTGCTATATCTGGATTAGTCATGAAGAAAACAAGCTTGAAGATTGAAGATCATATTATAGACCATTTAGCATTGTATAGATGTATATGGTGTTAGTTATGTCTTTTAAGTTGTTAGAATGTTTTTCAACGGATTAAAAGATGAAACTAAGACCGGTGTCTTTTAATCTTTTCAATGGCTTTTCAACAGATTATAAAGGTTCGTTATAGTAGTTTTAATTGTTTCATATTCAATCAGTTGGAATCGACTAATTTCACCTAATGTAAGTGAAATCAACCAATTGATTTGAAAATCAACTTGTTGAATTTTGTAACAGTTTGGCTATAAGTTCTATTTTTCTCGAAGGAGATAGAAGACTTACCATTTTGAGCGCGAAAACTGTTCGAAATAAGTGGAATACTCTCTCTTTCGTGATCATACAAATGTGCAGCTGTTGAAGATTGATCTTGGATAATTCTTGGAGCTTTCTGCTTGGTTTTTAAAGCTTGGAGGAAGAGGTTTGGTAGGCTAGGTTGTGCCAGCACTCAGGTTTGATCTTTCTCAAGCTTCTAGATTGTTCTTGGTGGTTTTCCAAGTCTACAAGGGTAGTCTTGTTGTGTTTGTGTTGATTGTTGTGTGATTCAAGAGTCATAGGTTGTAGTTTTGCATATTTTGAAAGTGTAATCTTGTAAACTCTGTAAACTTTTTGAAATAGTGCAAAGTCAAGCTCAAGTTGCCTTGACAAACTGGAAGTAGCTCAGATTTGAGTGAACCAATATAAAAATATTTTGCATTGTGCTTGTTTGTAACTCTTCTCACTTGTTTAGCACTTTAAAGTTTAAGGAAATATTAATTGAACCATCCTTTTGTCATTCTTATGTGTTCTAGCATGATCTGAAGCTTTGCTCAAATTTGTATTACTCATTTGAATCAATCTTGTTGATCTTTCATGTTGTTTCTGGTCTCAAACACAAATTTGCATTTTAGTAGTTTTCCTAGTTTTTCACTGGCTATTTTTGTGATTCAATTTGTTGATTTGCTCAGTATTGTATTTGTTTAATGAAATCAATCGATTGTCTATATATTTTTTATCGGTTAAAACTTTTTTAATTTTTTAAAAGTCACTTTATTTTTTAATTTGCCAATTCAACCCCCACCCCATTCTTGGCATTTCAACCATTTCAATACTTACAGAATCAACGGTAGTGTAGTTGAGTGAAAGAAGCCAAGTTCAATCCCTACACCTTAATTAACATCACTTATCTTATTATTATTCAAACTTATATTTAATTATAAAAACTTTATCACTTTATTATTAGAAACTTGAATGGATTATAGATTATTACTTTATCAAACCAATATCTATGTGGATATAACCTTGTTGTGCTACAATTGACCTAGTGCACTTGTTGGACAAATTTACAAACCCTCAATTGGGTCTTAGCAGTGGCCTTAAATGTTTGGGTTTTCCCTAGTGTGTGGGTAGCTCCACTTGATCTTTCATAAGCATAAAGTGGTCGGGATTGTTGAATGAGCCTTTTTAACCAATTTTATTTTAGAACTCTTCTCTTGATTTCTTGTGTTTGTTCCAAAGTTTCAATGAAATACATTGATTCTATTTCCATTATAATTTATAGTTTTGAGTTTTACTTACTTATTTTTTTGCAGTCTTTAAATTTAGTCCTTTAAATTTTCCTTTACTGCTTGTAAGTGTTATCTCAGTTTCATGTTTTTGAATTATTGATTTGAGTTTGGGTGGAATTTGCACAGTTCAATGTTTTCTTTTGGGAATCAAGTGACCCCAAAGTGGGCACAAAGTTACAAGATGTCTTCTCGAGGGCAAAAAAATCCCTACTTGATCACTAAGTCAGTCTTCAATTTTACGTTTGCTCTGCAATGTGCATTTCTATTTAGGCAAATTTTCTGTTAACATGCTTTATTTTTGTTTTATGATCTTGCATAAGTTTACTTTTCATATCTTGGATTTAAATTTTTTGTAGCAATTAGTTCATAGTCATGCTTTCTGTTAGTGGTTGTGGTAGAAAATTTCATTTCCATGCATTTTGTAGAATTCAACAATGATAACTTCTTGCTTATAGTTGGTGTGCATAGTATTAAAATCTTCTAATGCATATTCCCTTGCATCCTCCTGCTATAACATGGAGTTTCACATGTTGTCATTTAGTTTTTTAATTACTCACTTTGAAAACCCAACTTTGTTTCCACTCATGCATTAAATTTCGAATTTTAGTTTAGCATTTTGAGTTTATTTGAAGTCATGCACCAACATTCTAAAGTCATTCTCCATTTTCATTTTGCATACACATATTTTTAATTCGGGTGGCTGCAGAGCAAGTTAACTATCTAGCTTTCATTCATATTTGTAGCTAGTTTCACCTACATTCCTAAGTTTGTTTAGTAATCACCATTCTAGTTCATGATAGAGCATCCATGCATCCACATTTCATTACTATGTCTAAATTCAATTTAATGTGTATCTACTAGGTCTTCTACTATTATTTAAATTTCAAAACATGCCCAATAGTTCATGTGTACACATATCTAGATTAAACATCTTGGTGGAGCTCCAAAGGTGCGTGAAGAACTCCATGGCAGCGAAAGTTGGATGAAGGAATGGATGCAAGTTTTGACGGCACTTGCAAGCTATGTAAAGTGAAGGAGGTGATAGGATTTCCTAATCTATGCTAGCCTAAGGAAGGTGGCTAAAGGTAGAGAGAGGAAATCTCTAGAAAGGGGTGACTCTCAAAGGCAATAGAGGGAGGAGTGTTCTCAACTCAAGTAGCATCTATTGCATAAAATTTTAAGAGTGAGTACAATGCTGAAAAATTAAGGCTTTTATACTCAAGCCATTACACATGAGGAATCTTGACCCTTGGATGAGAAGGAGAAAGCATCTTGGCCTTTGATGCTAACTTGGAGAAGAAGGCTTGATCTTGGCCATTGGATGATGCCTTGGAAAAGGAGGAAGCATTCCTAACCCTTGGATGCTTTGGATTCATGAGGTGTAGGAAGAAGTGTTGACTTCCACTTAGTCCACCTTGGCTCTTTTGATAGCTCATGGCCAAATATCCTATTGGGCTTAGTCAAGGCCAATTTTATCAATTTAACTACTCATTGTTTGACTTATTATTCTAGAAAGCAAAGCCTAAACAATGGGCCAATATTATTGTTATTCTATTGCTCTTTGAGACACCTCTTCAAATCTTCACATCTTCTTTGGCCCATGTGAAGAGTATGAGAAG
>Ga0209589_1013030_pt1 | contig 11033 bp, 7 predicted proteins | sample CowpeawhiteBW_FD_187525 | JGI IMG/M metagenome (GOLD analysis project Ga0209589, IMG submission 187525) | Root nodule microbial communities of legume samples collected from California USA - Cow pea white BW (SPAdes) (version 2) | ecosystem: Host-associated > Plants > Roots > Nodule | place: USA...
AAAAACACATATATATATATATATATATATATATATATATATATATATATATAATCCTATACTCTAATGACCCAAGAACTTGATTCATTAATCAAGAACTATCCCTAAATGCAATGCTACACACAATTGCAATTAGCCATTCACCTATAAGTAAATAATAATGAAAAGAATATTAATTCAAAAGAAATGAACGAGTACACTTAGTTTTGTGCATACATGACAATTGGTCCTTAATGTTAAGCTTGATCTTCCAATATTAACTCCATCCTTAATCTTTTTGAACGCCCAGCAGAATAGTCTCTTCAAGAACTTAAGAATTGTCTTTTCTCAATCTCTCAAATCTAGTTTTGTATGCTATGTCTCGTATCTTTAAAAATGAACTCGAGATTTGATTAAAAAAGGAATTTTGGTTGTTAGATTAATGGATTAGATGTTTTACCTAATTGACTATTGTGATTGAATTTTGATTACAGTGCCTGTAGTGCACTTCAATAATCCATTAGATAAGTTGTTTATCCATTAAGGACTTCTATAACACTCAGGTTTTTGCAATTGAGATTTGAATTTGTTGATCTAAACAGTGTTAGGCTTGACTTACATTTATTCTAAGCATGCACTATTCATTTAAATGAAAGATCTAACTTATTACTAGAGTCAATGCCTAATCACGTTGCTTAACTTTGAACATCATAAAAACTTCAATTGAGTGAGTAACCTCCCCCTTTCAACAAATTTTCATGAATCATAACTAATTATGCCAAAAGAAATCAAGTTGATAACAACAAAAATTTATGTTCATATATTTAGTTTAAACTCGCATAATCATTCTTTAATTACTTAAGACTCCTGAACACTATCATTATATTTTTTGTGTCATAAAGTTCTCGATTCAATACAAATAGTGTCATTAGATTGTAAATCCTATGATACAACTTGTGTGTTATCCTACCTTTTTTGTCAAAAGATATTGTCACGGTGATCTAAAATTTTATATAAATTTCAATGAATTTAGTAGTGATAGATTTTATATCGAAATTATTAATAAAATTCAAAAAAAGTAAGAATTTTAACTTAAATTCATATTAGTAAATGTAATAGTTGTAAATTGAATGAATAATTTTTATTAAAATTTTAAAGTGTTTATGAAAATCAACATAATTAGTTTATCATATGCCTAATTGTAATTATTACAAAATTAACGAAGGAGTAAATTATGATTATAAAATATATTTAAAGACTAAGTTGCAAGTAACAAAAGAAAAAGTAAGAACCAATTTGCAATTATTAAAAAACATATAAGGGTCAATTTGTAGTTTTCACAAATGTTAAGGACGTATATGCAATTATATTTTTGTAAAAAACACTTAATTTTACCAATATTATTTTTATATTATATACGTAAAAAATAAAGTGCTGAACTTATTCATTATGTGCTTCACCTATCAAAAGGATGATTTGTTTTTCAAGATAATGTATCCAAATATTTTATGATGAAATGTTTTCCACAAACTCCACGGAGAAGTGGAACTGAAAGTGGTAAACAAATAAAGTTTCAAATGTCAGATACACTAGATGTCTTATTTCAATTATAAAAATATTTATCTAAAAATATAAAAAAAATGGTATCGCATGTTTATCAACTTATAAAATTGAAAATTTTGAATTTTTATTAGAAATGAAAAATTGGTTTGGCATTCTATTTGCATTCATTTGTTAGTAAAATTTGTATGTATATAGAGACGTTGCTATATATAATTGAAGAGGCCTTAGTTTTCATGTTAAAAAAAATTACATAGGAAGTGATTTTGTATTAGCTTTACAAAAGAATGGCTATTGATATTATTGCGTCTGCGTGTACATATTTTTTAAATATGTGTGATATTATATTAGTATAATGTAATATTATTAAGTTAATATATAAAATAAAATTATATTTTTAAACATAAAATAAAAGATATTGGAAGAATAATTGTTAATAAATAGAAGAAAAAAGAAGCAGAAATATACATTTTTATAAATAATTTGTAAAAATAATGATTAATTTTTAAAATTTTAATAAATAATTATATGTTAAAAAATAAAATTGATATAAAAGATGAAAATATGTGACGAAACATTATCCTCTTTTCTTATTAATAGTTTTTATATTAGTAGACCAATTTATTCCTCTTAAGATTTTACTTGAGCAATTTGTATGATATGAGAACACTTTTAGTTTTTTATTTGAATTCAAAATGCAAAAAAAGAAAAAAAGTGAAGATAAATTAAAGAAAAGTCTTGGATTTTCTGACTTATTTTCAAAGAATTTCAGCACGTGTGTCTTGTCAGACCCATAATCTAAACCGGTAAGAACAAATTTTTTCAAATGTATGAAATTATGAATGAAGATTATTATAACATTGCTGAAAAAAAAAATCAAAACCACTTTTAAAATTAATAATAGCTATTATAACAAAGAATATCATCCATATATGATATATGTATACAATAATAATGAAAATAATAAAAAAATTGCAAACAATTATCAACCCAAGTGGCACGTGACAATAGAATTGATTTCCGACAAACGAGTCACACTAACTGCTATTCCAAACACATACACACACGTTTTGAATATAAATTGTTAAGGATTTTTCATCTTTATTCTCAACTTTCGAGCAACTTGTGCTGCTTTAGGATGACTCGGTCGCTTGTTACTATGGTACTGTTCTACCTCAACCCAATTCATAACTTTCAATATCAGAGACTGAGGAACTTTCCTCACATCCCCATCTGATGCATCCTTCGTTTTCTTCAAACCCGTTTCCAAGGCCTTCTCGATGAACTCCATAAACCAGTTTCCAGCTTCTGTTTCAATCTGCTTTCCCAGTTTGATTGTGTTACTCAAGCTGCATGATCCCCCTGGTTTCTTATTCTCATCATTTTCAATTATAGGTTCAAGAGGCATCTTTGTAAACGGGGTAGAACCTTTCTTCTCCAAAATCTCCTTTCTTAGGGGCCTTTTTTGCTCCTGCTTTTCAGGAATGGCAGCCATTGACTTGTTGTACACAGCACAACCCCTTCTTTTCGACAAGTTTGAGGATTCACTGTTCCCAGAATGGTCGTAGTTCTCCACTACTTCATGCAAAACCTGCGGTTCTTGCTTCAACTCTGAAGCTGAAGTAGCAGCTTGTATCGACACCATTTCATTAACCGCTTGCACAATCTCGTTATGGAATTCCAAAAACCGTTCAAAACAAGCCGCAGGAGCATCAGTTCGAGCTGACTTGCATAGATTTGAGAACGTCCTGAAAGAAAACAAAAGCAAACAAGACATTCCCTACATCAGTATGCAAAACAACAAAATAAAGACCATTTCATATTGTCTTTATTTCTCCAAATGCATGAGAAAGAAGCATACTTGAGGGACCGAACTACTGTCTCAGTAGCTGAAGCATCTCTTAAAGCTTGAAGGGCAATCTTCTGAGCTACTTCTCTCTGCTGTACAGCTTCCTGCGAAGCAAAAACAAGTTTCTATTCAACCATTGAACCAAAAAGGCAAAAAGATAAACATAATTTATGATTCTACCTTTCCCAGAGAGCTGAGCTTTCCAGGTAAATTCACGGGGAGGCTAAGGTTGTTGCAATTATCAAAAGCTGAATTAGTAGTAGACTGAGATTGGGGTTGAAAAGTGACATTTGAATCCAGATTGTGATTCTTCAACCGCGGTGGGGGAGTCCCACTTTTCTTCTCCTGCACATGAAATGAAATTCACAACTTTCACACACAAGTCCTAACAAATATTGAAGAAGATAATGAACTAACATAGTATTGATGTGAACAATGAAAGAGGAAAAGAAAAATGTACCTACAGCTGACTTGAAGGGGCTAGCAGCAGGGATTCTATGTTCTCGTTCGGAAACACTCCTGCTCCTGCTAAACTTGCCATTGGAAGAGACAAGAACACAGCTTTTCCTCATCAATGCAGGACTTTCCCCTTTGGCATCACTCATCTTGGCAAGAAGCCCTCCACCAACAGAGCATCTCACAGCAGAAACTGGAGTACCCTCTCTCCCAACCTTCCCTCTAACCAAAGGTGAAGACATTGCCGCGTGTTGAAAACCCCCATTCCTCGCTTTCACAGGGGTACACTGGTCAAAGTCCAAATTCACCGGCTTGAACACCATAGGAGAAGAAACCGAAACCCCATCACCACCACCACCACAACCGTTATTTCCCCAAGACCCTCTTCTGGGAACAGAACTGGGCTTCTGGGCCCTCAGACCCATCAAGGGCTCGGGCGTGCCCACCAGAGGGTGTCTTCCGGGGAGGGGCTTGGCGCCGCGGAGGACGGGAACCGGCGAGCCCGGTTCCAAGCAATCGACGTAGATGAACTGGCCGAGCTGCATCTTGTTGCTGAGAACGACGTCGTCTTGGTCGGAGGGAAGACTCGCGTAGATAGAGTGTGAGGAATCGGAGACCTTGATGTAGAAGCCCTGTTTGGGGATCAAATTCTTCTCGTCGAGGTCGGCGGGGACGATGTCGGTGACCTGCAAGAGTGAGCTGCGGTGCTCGCTCGTCGGTTTCACGCCCGTGTTCAGACCGTTCAGGAGCTTCAACACGATCCCCGGAGCGAGTGTTGCCATAATAGTGATGATGATGATGATGACTGTGTTGGAATTGGAATCTTTTGAGGTTGGGGAAAGGGACGAAGAAAAGAATGAAGAAAGGAGGAGCGTGGTGGTGTTCTTGGTTGGGTTCTTCTGTGTGTTTTTTTCGCGAGACTAGTGGCCGTTGATAACGGTAAGTAGGGTTATGTGTCTCGCTTTTCGAATTTCGGAACGTTGGGATAACGGTCGTATTTTTTTTTCGGTGAGAAAGGAAAATAATAATAATAATAATAATAATAATAATAATAGTAATATAATAATGCATGAAAAAAAATAGTAATAATAATAATATAATAATAATGCATGACAAAAAAATAAAACCTTTTTTTTTTTATTTAGTTTGTTTTTTAGCGTTGATTTTTCATGCATTTCAAATTACGGTTGGTTTTAGATGAACAATAAAAGAAGATTTTTACGAAAAATATGAAATTTCCGATTATGAATTTGTCCATATAATCATTTCACTCTTGTAATAGAGGTTGTTTCATAAAAGAGAAAGTTTGAGTAATTTTGCGGTGAAAAAAAACGAATAATTTAAAAAATAGTTATACTTTATAAATAAATGCTATTATTATTTAATTTTATTGGTAGTATCATTTATTTATTATTTTTATCATAAAAGCAAAGCAAGTAAAAAGAAAAAAAAAAAAAAAGATAACAAGGAGTTATTTAACTAATTGTGCGACACGCTATAAAGATTAAGAAGTGAGTTGCTTGCACATAATAATCATGTAATGAATTTTTTGTTGAATAAAGTCTATATCTATCTTAATATTAAAAGATGATTTTTTCTATAAAGAAGGTTGAGTTGGATTTCGCTCAAATCCGTCAATTAATCCAACTAAAATAGTTTGGATTGAATTTTTATAATTTTTCTATCAAATTCAGATATTGTGAATCGATCAATAAAGAACTAAGTTGGATTAATGCAACTGGAGGAGAAGTAAAACATCTTCATCAAATATTTGAAATACAGTTTTGTAAGTTAAGAACTCGATTATTATGAAGTTTGTTTTTGTAGTTCGACATTGTATAAAGTACTTGCATGTCATAACCAATCTTTACAAATGAAAATTTATTTTCCCTTTCAAAAAAATAAAAAATTGTATAGAATTTAATTTATAATGAGTGTACCATTGAAATAAAAGTTGATAGATTTCTTAAATTAATATATATAAATTTAGGATATATAAAAATGTAGTTTAATAATCTATTGATGAGTACACCACTAAATTTTTTCTAAGAAAACTGAAATAATAAACAAAGAAAGTGATATTTAATAAATATGACTTTTCTCCGTCTTTATATTTTTTAAAACATACAAATAATAAATTAAAAATAAAATACATTGTATAATGAATGATTTAGGTTGAAAAGACCCAATACTCAAAATATTCAACTCAAAGTAATGGAGTTGAGTGTGATTGGTTAAATTATCCAGACACATAAACATCCATACTTTTACTTTTAACTTTCAATTAATGCAAAGTTTTTGTTGTGATAAATTAATGCTCATTCAAAAAACAACTTGAGATAATAAATATATTTTTACTGTTATTTAAGGGTGTGTTTAAATGTATTTAACAAACTTCCAAAGATGGGGTAGTATAGTTAGTAATGTAGGTAACTTTGAAGCTCATAAAAGAAAACATTGAACCTTCTTTTGAATATGATGATTTTACTTATTTGTCTAAGCCATTAAAAGCAGCAACGGAAACACAAGTGGCAAATATGTCAATAAAACGTATCCAGAAATCTCCAAACCCAACCATAAAATAATTCAAAAACATTCAATATTATATATTTCATACTAATAACACAATTATCCAAAAAAATGTATACATAAACTGGTTTTAATTTATGAAAACTGTTACGGTAAAAATCTAGATGATCTCACCGAAACAAAAATAAAACAAAACATTCTTTTAACATGTGAAATAAAGAACATTAAGGCCAGAAAATCGCTCCCTTAATCCTAGAGTTAACCTTTATTTATAAAAGTTACAAATATCATATCCAACTAACCAAGATATCTCTCATATATAAAATATTTTAATAAAATATCAACTATTAAAAAGAAAACTTAAGCCCAATTCATAGGTCCATAAAATTTCATTAATCGAGTCGAGTTCCGAATGACCAGGACGATACACAAATATTACCATTGTTATATAATTTGAGTTATATTCCATGGATTATGGATTAACCTTCATTTTGTAGTTGTATTCAAAGTTCATTCATCATATTTAATTCAACTAACAGGTGGTGAAGAGTCGTTAAAACGACAAACCTCGAGCTCGGCTCGAAGACGGTGAAGAGTCGTTAAAATGACAAACCTCGAGCTCGGCTCGAGGCCGGTAAAGAACTGTTAAAATGACAAACCTCGAGTTCGACTCGAGGGCGATGAAGAGTCGTTAAAGCGATAAACCTCAAGCTCGGCTCGAGGGCGTTGAAGAGCGTTAAAACGACAAACCTCAAGCTCGACTCGGGGGACGGTGAAGAGTTGTTAAAACGAGAAGAGCCGTTAAAATGACAAACCTCGAGTTCAGCTCGGGTGCGGTGAAAAGTCATTAAAGCGACAAACCTCGAGCTCAACTACAGGACGGTGAAGAGCCGTTAAAATGACGACCAAAGCTCGGTTCAGAAGCGGTGAAGAACCGTCTAAATCGACGATCCAAAAAAAAAAAAACAGGACTTCTTTTTTCAACCTTTACGCCTAAGATACTAATGCTCAAGGCTAAAAGATTGTGTACCGTCCAAGACTCGACCCGAATCATGAAACTCTATCTGCCTAGGAATTGGCCTAAGTTTCCTTTTTAATAGTTGATATTTTATTAAGATATTTTGTATGAGAGATATTTTGGTCAGTCAATTATGATATTTGTAACTTTTTTGTCTATAAATAAAAGTTTAACTCTCACGGTCAAGGGAGAGATTTTCTGGCCTTAGTGTTCTTTAGGTTAAGAGAATGCTTTATTCTTGTTTCGGTAAGAACATCCAAATTTTTACTGTAACAAAAACCTTTTTCTTTATCAGTTGTCTTCTATAATATGGAACTGGAACCACATTTTTTCTTTTACTAGAAGTGTTTATCGATAAATATATCCACACAAACCTAGTGTTCCATTTATTGGCCAAAGCTTACTGATATTTGCCAAAATGTTGTGTAGAAGAGTTGCATGATGAATGTGATGGAAGCTAGTCAAATGCCTAAGGCTTAAAGATTTAAAGCTACATGAATCTTACGTTGATCTTTGAAGATATGAAGTAAAACGAAATTCAAAACTGTCACAGAATGACAACAACAGAATGTCACATGACATAATAGAAAATTCGAATAGAAGATTCGTACATGATAAGATCACTTCAAAAACTGGCATACATATTACACTGAAAATTCTCCCAAATTGAGTGTTAACAGTCGGGAATAGTGTCAATTGACTGATCTTTCCAAAAGCCTCAACAACAGCAAAAACACCTTGTAAATTTCAGCAAGACAACATATTTTGACAGTCTCAATAAAGAAAAATAATGAAGTTAAATTATTAATTGCAGAACCTACTAGAAACAAGTATTGAAACAAAACCTGCAACTGATGGTATCTGGTGGCTCAAAAGCACAACATCATTACCAAAGCCATGTTATAGGGGTGTGGCAAAACCTGTTACCATATAAAGTAAATGTCAGTGTTTTTGAGTTAAAAAGGAAGTTCCTTAGCACTCCACTTTTCGGCAACATTTAATACCTCAGGGGCACTAGAGACATTGGGAAAATGACAATTTTTTTATCTTTTAGAAGATTACTCTGGAAGACCTCAAAGAGCAATCCTATCAACTCTATATACAACATTTAAGCTATTAAAGTGTTATATGAGGATAGGCTTTACACAAAATTTACAAAGCAACTTTTGTTATTATATAAAGGGAAATAGAAAAACAAGGAACTTGTGCAAGGCAGTAAAGAACTCTTCGGAAAAAGGAAAAAAAGATATACTTTCACATAGAGTCAAGTAGACAAAATATTGGCTTCATGTTATTTTATCAATAAACCTATCCAAATCCAATTAGCTCCACCATAATGCCCTGGAACAATTATAATGTAGCATAACCAAACATTCTACTGAAACTGTTCTGAGAGTAGAGTGACACTGTTAACCACTTGTTTCAGAAAATAAGGATAGAGTTAAGTGTAGCGTGCAGTCAGAGGTGGTGGAGCTAAGGGGTGACTTGGAGATGACATGGGCACCCCCAAAATTATTAATTCTTATTTTAAGTTTCGTATATAAAAGAATGTGACTGGGAAATTTTTTTCACAATCCATTTTGAGTTCTAAAAGTCTTTGTGATGGTTTCTTTAAGACTTTTCTTCAGTGAAAACTCGTTTTGTTGCTGTATGCCCTGCACAATTAAGGCATATATAAAAAAACATCTAGGCTAGTTGAATATCACCATTTCCGACAAGTGTTGCTATGGATCCCCTCTTTTGGCACTGGCCTGAGTAATATAAAATCATTTTTAAGGTTATTCCTTTGTTTTTTTCACTTGGCTAGAAATAGTATCTCTCAATTCTCATCTGTTTTCCCTCACGACATTAAAAGTGATTCCATAAACACACTTTGATTGAGCCAATGTTAATTTGATAAACTCCTTTAGGCTCACATTTCACTTATTTGCCACACAGGTTGCCTGTCAGGGAACAGAATGAAGATGATATTTCAAAATGTCCCTTATTTGTTCCATGCATAATCATTATGTATCCTTAACCCATCCTAAGCAACTTACAGAATTTCTTACTTCCTTATTCACTACAAGTTGAACGTCAAACTTGCCGCTTACGTAGTTAAAACATTGTTTACAACTCGTGTGGTGTAACTGAATCAAATTAACTCTTCTAAGCTCTAACATTAGCAATTGGAAAATATTTTACAAATTTCAGTTCCAAATGGAATTGGGATTCGTAACATAGTAAACAGATAACAAATGTAAGTATCATCTCAAACACCATTACAACTTAACATACATCTACGCCACAAGAATCAGCATGTCTTGTGACAAACCATGCAATGCATACAAGAACAATATTCTTAAGGACAAATTAATATGGTTAAACTTGGATAAACAGCATCCTATCTTATACCTGAAATTCCAAATCGAAACAAGTTTGGTAACCCAAAAAAGCGGCTATTAAGATTAAATGCATGGTATTGACAATTAAAATGAGAGAAATGCAAAGAACACACCATTTTGAACACTCTCTTTCATTTCGTGAAATTTATTCAAAACCAAAAACTTAATGGGGGCCATAAATCAGAAAATTTATTTGAAAATCACACATACCAGCAGCTATTGTAATTGATAAACTTTGAAGTCCAAAACGTGAAGAGAAAAAAGGGAGAAGGGGAAGGATACCTTCTGAAAGACAACCCCAGTTGGTATTGTGCAAAGAAAGCAGAGAAGTGAACAAAGCAGAGGCAGTAGCACTATGCAACGGCGTCAGAGACAATTGTGCACCAGCCAACTGCACCGGAAGCCTAAACAGCAATCACAACAAAAATTTGTGACCCATTTGGATACTCACAATAGAGTGAAACAAAAAGGGGCAAAGGCAATGACATGGTGCAGTGAAAAAGAAGTGAAATTTACCGGGAAAACGAGAGGGAGCGTTCTTTGGGAGGAGAGGGAAGTTCATTGAGCTTAATGGGGTGTGAAGATCGACGCGAGAAGAGGGTTCTGGAAGCAGAAGAGACTCGTTGGATGGTTTTTCTAGCAGAATTGGCCGCCACCGCCATCTTCTCTTCTCTGCACCAAAACTTCTTTCCACTCTCCTGGGGTGAGAGAAGGAAGAGCCTACCATATTATGGGCTGGGTTTAATCAAATGGGCCTCTGCCAAAAAAAAAGCCCTTTTCTTCAAAAGCAAATAGAAAGAAAAGGGGTCTTTTTTTCCTGCACCTCCAAAATTTCTTCTACACCTTCAAACTTTTTTTAAATTTCCAAAAAATCCTTTGACCATTTAAGAAAATTCGCAGATACCATACCTCCAAAATTATGTTGACTCAAAATATATAACTTCTGGAAGTCAAAATATATCTCCGGAAGTCGATTTTCGAAAGTCAAAAATAACTTCCGAAAAACAAAATATATCACCGGAAGTCAAAAAAAATTCTCGGAAGTAAAAAAATATTTGACTTTCGGGAAGTCAAAGAAAAATTCTCCGACTTCCTAAAAAAATTTATTTTTTGAATATTTTTAATTCTTTTAAGAATTTATATTTTTTAACTTTTAATGATTTTTTTAGTTTATTATTATATTTATTTTTTATGTTTTCATATTTCTTAAAATATAAAAAATATTAATATCTATATATATAATTTTATTTTTATTTAA
>Ga0209589_1013033_pt1 | contig 11032 bp, 5 predicted proteins | sample CowpeawhiteBW_FD_187525 | JGI IMG/M metagenome (GOLD analysis project Ga0209589, IMG submission 187525) | Root nodule microbial communities of legume samples collected from California USA - Cow pea white BW (SPAdes) (version 2) | ecosystem: Host-associated > Plants > Roots > Nodule | place: USA...
GTGCTTGATTTAGTCCCACATCGCTTAGAATAGTGAGACGTGGTTCTCTATTTTACTATATAAGAGACTCTATGTAAAGCTTTAAGATACACCAGAAATACAAATACTTCCTAGTGTAGTCGTGGACGTAGGCATACACATTGTACGCTGAACCACGTTAAATTCTCTGTGTCTATTTTTCTCTCATTTATTCTTTCCTTTATTGCCTTGTTCCTAATTATTGGACACGATATTAGAACCTAAACTAGAATAAAAAACTAATTAATTGTGCATCTAGACATAGAGTACACAATTAGTCATTCTTGACATCCAAACTTAAGGCTTAATACAAACTTTCAACAAGGAAATGTCTTATATATATATATATATATATTAATTAGGGTTCTTATTAAAGTTTAGATTTGTCGCTAAGACAGTAGGACTTACTATATAATGGTGTGAAATCTAGGGTTAAGATTTAGAAATAAATTGTTAGTGTTTTCATATTGATTAGATGCATGAAATCTAACCCTAGTGAAGTCTTTATCATATAGTAAATGAATATAATTTTTCTAAACAATGCAAGTCTATTGGGATTACGATATATATATGGACTTTCCATTTTAGTTGAATGATTTGGTACGCTTGCCAAAATTGTTACAAATCACATGGCCAAAGATCAAAGACATTAATAAATCTGTCAATGTTAAAGTTCGGTTGGGAAACAACACCATATAGTGGGAAACAAGACCATACGAGGTATCTTTTTGAGATACAACACACAATCAAAAGGCTACAATCTTCAGATAAAAAAGCTAACTATCGGTAGAGACCTTGAAGTAGATGAAAGCACTACTTAGAATTGGGAAGAAGAGCGAATAGAGAGGAATACAATATACATGCCCATAAATCAACCCACTACAAGCCAAAAAGGTAACAATATACATGCTCTAGAATCTCCTACAACTACAACATCAATTGAAGATAAAAAAGAATCATCACCTTAATCTATTCGGAGATGAGTCAGATATTTGAGAGACATATATGAATCTTACAACTTGGCCATACTAGAGCCTGCAAGTTTTAAGCGACCGCAAAACAAGAAGAATAATAGAGGAAGAGATAAAGACAATAGAGAAAAACAACACTTGGAAGCTAGTAGATTGTCCAAAAGATAGAAAGATATCATCGGAGTTAGACGGGTCTTCAAGACAAAGTTAAACCACGATGGTACCATACAAAAGCACAATGGAAGATTGGTCGCTAAAGCCTACTCAAACAACAACCAAGAATCGACTACAATAAAACATTTACTCCAGTCACACGACAAAATTCCAAACAGTAGATATTTTCACAAAAAGCGTTACCAAAACCAAGGTTTGAACTATTGTACACTATGCTTGGAGTTATCGAATTTGAATCAAGGAGGAGTATTGAAGTGTAATGAAAATTCTGGAACAATAAAGATAAAAGTATTAAAGTGTAATGCAAATTGTAGAATATTGTAGAAAAGCCTAGGATAGGAGGAAAAAATCAAAAACAGAATCCATATCAGTCTACATAGGTAAAAATCGAGAGCATTTTGTGGCTAGCATTTTCTAGAATAATCTATGGGTTTATAAATACCCATGTACACTACTATTTGTACGCTACTACAAAATATACTATTTTCAACTACTACTTTTACATTCTACTATCTCAACATTTTCTCTATCTCAACAACTATATTCTTTTCACAACCTTAAAATATTATCAATTTTCACAGGAATCATTGATGCATTTCTCTTTTCGAAGCAAATTTCCTAAGATGTAGCTCTGTTGTTCAATATTATTGCCTTCGTTGAAAATTATGAATTTGAAGTTCAAAGTATTCATTAATGATACTCTGCAATTTAGTGCTCTGAGCAATTTAATACTAAGAGGGTGGGACACAATTCTCTGGTGTGATTTGGAAGGCAAAGTGGAGGAGGAGTTTTTAGAGCAAGAGTGGAATAAAGCTGAGATTGTATTTGAGTTGGACTTCCCTATGCGAAGAAACAGTAGAAATGGGAACACAACAAGGAGCATTGGTATAGAAAGTCGGTTGGAGCCTAATATGTGTGTACGAGGAAGGAAATATTAAAGAGGATATCAAAATCGAAGATCCCATGTCAGTTTTTCCATTACATAACGTCGTGGAACCTCCTTCTTCATTACCTATGTCGTTAGCATAGGAAAACCTTAATCAATGAGTATGTGTGAATATGGATTGAAAATTATTATTAGTTTTGATTTAACGGAGCTCACAAGTTAATTTTGACAAGGGCTTATATGATTTTGGTTTGGATTTTTCAAAATTTAATATAAATCCAAATAAATATATTTTAACTATAATTCATATTTATTTTTACTAGATCAAATTTATTTAAATTTTTTTAATTAAATTTAAATTACATTAAATTTAGAATAAACCTATTTTGCTAATTAACTTAGCGTGGGATCGACTTAATAAAGCAAGAGGAAAACAATCTTACTCAGGTCAAATACATGTTCAATTTAACTTGACCTAACTTGGTCTATCTAAATCGAACCTAAACCTGACTATAGTTAGACCCAGTTGGACGGACTCCTATATTTCTCCTAATTGTTAGGAATCCAAGTGTGAGTCTAAGTCCCACATTAACCAGAATTTTGAAAAAGTAGAGCATCATATAAGGATCAAGGCCCATAAACCCATCGTCTTAAGATTTTGGGTTGAGAGTGGTGTCAGTGTCTTATGTGATTAGGCTCAGATCTCATTGGTGTTGTTCTCTCCAGTGAAACCTCCTCTGTAAAACCTGACACTAATTTATTTCTTGTCTTCTTGTTGGGTACTCTAATCATCTCTTTAATACTTTTAATCCTCTTCAGTGTAAATAAAATGCTGGAAATGTTTTGGTAGCAGAAATCTATCCCATGAATCATAATACGAATTTTCCTAATACCTTATACTCTGTTTCCTTCATCTTAAATGTCTTCATTTTCCAAAATCTTCAAGCTGTTACCTTTAAACTCCTCACAAATAGATATAAAGGAGAAAAGCTTGTGCAAACCTAATACGAGGTTGGTTTGATTTGGTTGGAGGATAGGGAAAGTTGTACACTGCATAGAGGATGGTCAACCTTGATTAACGAGTTTGGTGGAAGATTAAATGTCTTAATAATAGTGTTAATTCTATTTTATGCTGTGAAAATCATTACGAAAAGCCCATGAAAGGAAATACAAGGTACACGACAAGAATGTCTTGGTTTAGTCAAGTAGTTAAATTTGTGTGGAAACTTAAAGGAGGTTGACTAATGGAAACTTTTGTTTTTTAGTTTTTGGAAAGTTAAGTTAATGTAATTATTTTGTAAAATAATTGAGCTCTTCTGAAAAAAATAAATAATATTATATTTGAATAATTATCATAAAAGTGAAGATGCTTTTGTTATGTTTAAAAATATTTATAACAGCTCGTAAAAAAATGACTTGCTGAATAAAAGGTAGTTAAAGTCAAGCACAAAGTAGAAAAATTAGAAAACAGGTTGAATATTTGTTTTTATGAAAGAAAAGCAACAGCAAAGTAAATCACCTCATAAGGTTCTCTTACAAATACAACTGAGACAATAAAATACAATCATCAACGTCTTCTTCCCTTAACCATCAATCCCATTAATTACCTGCAGATTCAACATAGCTAATTTTATCACTTGTAACTCATTTCATAACATTATATATTTTGAAGTATTGATATATTATGATTTCTTACCACGAAAAAGTGAAACAATTGAACATACAGTCTGAATAAATGTGAGGAAAAGTAGCATAATTGCAGCAGTAGTAGATGCTATTTTCCAAGGCGTGTTGAAGTAGTCGTGTATGAAGATAGCCTTATACTTGTTACAAGGGTTTTCATAGAAATCATTCAAGTTATTGCAGAGGGAGAAATAGTGGGAATTGAAAAATGGCATGTGAAGTTGAGAGCTCAGATCATTAATCATTGTAGCCACTTTATTAGCATCACCAGTCCAATTCACAATAATTTTCTTATCAACAAGTATATTCACATCTTTTTCAGTATTGATAAGAAAATCTAGAATCGCTAGATATTGAGTAACGATGCTTGTAGCAGAAAAGTGGCAATGTTCATATTGCATAATATTCCTGAACAAAACTTCAGAATTGTCATGTATATCCAAGCTTGGCATGCTCAACACTCCATATTTAGAATAGGTCAAGTCAAGTAAGCTTTTATTTGGACTGAGCTTGAACTCAAGACCTGCCTCCATGAGTTGGCTTGCACTGTATACATGTTTAATAATTTGTTTGCATTCTTCTGGTTTTCCAAGACCAAGCTTTGATGATGATATTATAGAAGTTCTTAACAAATCATTGAAGTGTTTTGGACTCTCTCCCGGACACACGTTTCCGAAAAGTCTATTCCCAAAATAGCTGAAAGTAATGTCAAGAAATTTCTCATCCATACCAGTGAGGTTGTGAAGCTTTTCAAGGACACAGAAAGGAAGTTGATTTTCCAGTAGCAACAAGTCAAGGTCAACATAGGTTAGCATCCATGGGTTTAGCATTAGAGGATCTTTTCCCTTCCATTCACTGTTATTATTCCATCTTAGAAAAAGCTCAATTATGAAGCAAGCATCAAGTAAAATCATCTTCAAGAAATCATCACTATTACATTTGATAGTGTCTGCATAACAACTTCGAATAATATTGCTTTCTTCCATCTCTTTAATCTTGACAACAAATTCTCTCATAGGTAGTCCTGTTCGATCTAGGAATCCCTTGAGATATTTCAGTTTAAGTTCTTCCATTGCCTCAAAATTATTGTCTTTCTTACTAAGAGAACACGTTTTGTGATGATAAGGACCAATTGAAAGAATTTGAGGTGTGTAGGCTTTGGGATTACTTTCACGAATATTTGGTGGTACTCTATAAATGCATTGCATATAGAATTCATCCGTTTGTGGAGATTTCACATTTTGAAGCATCTCGATCCATTCTGTCTCTAAGCGTTCTATTTCAATCGCTAAATCTTTTGATTTTCCTTTCATTTTGTTAAAACTCTGTAACATGGAAACTGATAAAATAACTTATTGGAATATTAGGATTTAGGATTTTGAGTTTTAGAAAAAAAGTTTTAAAGGTGGAGTAATTAGTAGTTATAAATATTTATTTTTATAAGCATTCTTAAACATAATTGATATAAGAAATATTTTTAAAATTGATATAAAACATAAGAGAAAATATCCCGCTATTTATTAAAAGTATCATCAAATATGCACCGGTCAATATACAATACTGATAAAAGAAGTCATAAGAAGTTGGTTATAATTGGCATTATCAACCACAAAATATATGGTTCAAATATTGAGGATAATTCATTTGATACCAAAGCAGAATTAGACACTTCACTTCAAACAACACGCCGAACAAAAATCAACCCACTTAAAGAAGAAGAAAAAAAAATCTGAATTCAATTTTGTACTCCAACGAATAAGTTAGTACCAGCCTAACTCCCCATGTTCATTACAGACCCACCCTCTCCAGGTAAAATAATTGGTGCAAACAACAATATATTCATATGCATCGAAATCGAATAACATTGGAACTAAATAGAGAAAACAAAATAATTGTAATTTTGTCTAATACTGGTATGAATAACTGATTTTGTTTAATATTAAGATAATTATATTTCCTTCGAAACTAATATAAACAAGTGATTAGATATATAATTTATTTGCATACTATCGAAAAAGAGAGCGAACCTGATATGGTGAAATTGTTGAGGAATATGATTAATCTTCAGCAATTAAAGAACCTATTCCACCTCTCAGCAAACTGCTTTGGGATACAATGATTAATCTATTATATAAAAATTCCTTATGCTGAAGTTTTCTAAGTCAACACCGTCATTCATGAAACAGTATTCGAAATCTAATGGCTATAAATTGCACTTCTTTAATGGATTATTTAGTGAATGATATTGCACGCTATCTGGTTTACGGATAATATATGGACCCATTGTCTACCATTTGGCTCTTAGCTTTTCTACTTGAAAACAATGTGACTCTTGTATTATAGTGTCAATTTGGTTTAATCAAGAGTGCTTGATCCTAACTCACAAAGTCGGAGACAACAAATTTTATAGACAAAAAAAAAAAATTCACGAGGTCACAATAGTAAGAAAAGTTTTATGGGTCAAGATGAGTAGATATGTCAAAATGAATGTCAATCAGTGAGCCAATTCAGTTTACAACGGGTTCAAGTGCAGTTGAATGGCAAAATAATTAGTTTTTATAAATGTGGATTAAATTTAACCTAACTCATTTAATTCACGAGTTAGATGTGTTCGAACCGGATTGAAAGTGAATTGACCCACAATCCACCAAGAGCAATCTTTATTAGTTTTATTTTTTATCAATTTTTCTTAAGTTTTTTATAATAATTATTTACTACTTTTAATTGTATAGATTTACAATTGGATCTTTTTAAATATTAGAATGATGTTCAACCATGTTTGAATGATTTGGATGTTTAATTTATTCGTTTGCCAAGTTAGGTAGGTTGACATTTTAATTTTCAACTATTATCTATACACTTTCGTTGTACTGCTTTAAAATAATGAGGCGAGTGAATTCAGTTTGATTGGAATATAATAAATATACGAAATCATTTTAAAAACAAAATATCCTTAAGTGAGTCAACTCCCAACATGGCTCAGAAAAAATTTTTGGCTCACCAAAATCTGAGTTGGGGAGCTAACTATTTTGAACTTAATTCGTGGTTAGCCAATCCATGTTAAGATAGACTTTAAGGATAACATATAGATTAATACGTACAAGTTTGTCTCAAGTTAAGAGAGACATGGTTGGGTCAACCCAGGTCAAGTAGATCGTTAAGGTTGGGTAGGTCATGTTGCATCTTTCTCAAGCCAAGATTAATAGAGTTCACATCATGCTGAGTTAAATTGAGTTCACATTGGACATTGTTGAGTGAGGAACATGCACTAGTGTAGTAAGGACTTTTGGCACAAGTTGTTTTTGATATTTTGTCCCAGTTCCAGAACCGAGACATATTAGGGCGAGGTCAAAATGGGCAAAACTTTTGGCCTCAGGTGTGCGAACCGAAGCCAAAGCACAACCTGCAGTTTTCGAACTCTAGCGACCATCTTCTTCACGCTGCCACCACATACAGATTTCTTGACCACCGTAGCCTCGCGCCAGTCCATTCAACCACCATGGAATCAACCAACTTGCAACAAAACACGAACAGCAGCAGACCTCCATTATAGACGTGAATTTCGCAACACACCACCTCTGCAACACGAGCATATCAGAAATCGTCGTCGCGAGAACGAACGTGTCAGTGCCTACATCGCAAGTTTAGCCTCACCACGAGCTACCATTGAAATCACTTGCACCTTGAAACATCATCTCGATGCTCATAGAAACCCTAATCGCCCCACCAGGCACCTACAATGAGCAAAATGCGCAACACGTTGTGATGGCTCTGAATCGCGCAACAGAGGTTTGATTTGGGGATGAAGAGGAACAGTGTTGCAATTCACGATTTGGGGACCTAAATAAGATATATGGCCTCAGTTCAATTAATAATTGAGGCCTAAAGTGCATACTGCCTCGGTCCTAATCCACCCGAGGCCAAAAACTTTGCTGCCAATGGCATTTTTGAAATTTTGAAGAACTCTGATGCCTTATAGGCTTCGGTTGCCTTTTGACCGAGGCAGAAAAGCCTTTATAGGCTTCGGTTGACTTTTGACCCGAGGAAAAAAGTTTGAAAAATTGCAAAATTGTCACCGCGTCCTTATAGGCTTCGGTTTTGCAATAACCGAGGCCTATAAGGCGATGTAAAACCAACAAATTGCACTAGTGATGTTTGGCCCAGTCTAGTTAGACCCACAAAAGGTTGAGCCGAGTTCAATAAAGGTAAGGTCGAGTCAAGTTAGACACACCTCAAGTAAAGGTGAGTTAGATGCACCTGAGACTGAGTTGAGTAGGACCTAATTGAGTCTAATCAAATCGAGTCAAGTCAAGTTTGAACCATGTCGAGCCAAATCGAGTTAACTCTAGATCACGCCATGTAGAGTCAGACTCACATTCGTTGAAATCAAAAGTTAAGCCCACATTGGGCACACATTAACCCGGGTGAAGTCAAACCAACCTCTGGCTTTGTTTAGTCAAACACATCTTAAGTTCATTCAATTAAGGATCTCCTTGAACTGAGGCAAGTTAAGTTTGTGTTAAGGCCAAGTTGAGTCATATTTAGTCAGACCCAAGTTTGACAGAATGTGACAGGGCGATATTGGGTTCTGTAGAGTTAGGCCTACCTTTGGCTAAATTGACTCGGTCCACATTAGAGTCAACCCAGACCTACCTCAGGTCGAGTCACGTTAGTCCCACCTTAGGCCAAGTCAAGTTGGTCCCACTTCATGTTGTGTTAGTTCTACCTTAGATCAAGTCGAGTAGGGACCAAATCTAGCCGAGTTGAGTACAACTTAGGCTAGACGAGTGAGGTGCACCTCAGGTTAACTCAAGTTAGACCCACCTCTATCTAAGCCATGTTAGACCCATCTCTAATTGTGTGAAGCCAAACCCATCTCTAGTTAAGTCATGTAACATTCTGACCGGATATTATGAATATAAATGATAAAATAAAGAAATAATAAATAAACCTCATTTATTGAAATATCTTTTTTCCAAAACGCGAGAAAAATTTAAAACTTTATAACATTAATAAGTATTCGCAAAACCTATACTATAACTCAAATATAAAATCCATGATCAATATCAAAGTTTTAATAATATAAAATATTACAATTTATTTAAAACATAAATAATAAAACTCTGATAAACTTTTTTCCCAGACTAGCCCCGCTCCAGCTCTATGCCTCACCAAATCCACCTGTAACATCATCTGCTCACGTGTAACGCAATACATGATCATCGCCAAACACAAGCAGATAGGGTGAGCTAACAAAATAAAACAATATGCATACAAATCAAATAATTTCAATCACACCAAAGGAACTCATATCCTTTGATTTCACACACATGCCCAGCACCATGTCCCCCGTGTTCTACGTCTTCTGATGAGTACCTCAAGATGTCTTGCTGCCACACTTACCAGCCATAACTGGTAGAGCACGTGCAGGAAACCTTGCTACGGACCACACTCCGTAACTCCATGTGGAGTTCCCAATACAAATAATATTTATAACATCCCAAGACTACCAAACTCGTTAGCTTAATACTAAGGAGGGCAATCTAACTAGACCCATCCATACACGCCACAATATGCACACTCACACAAGCAACCCTCGCCAACCCGAGCCACAACTCAAGAGTTCTTCATGTTCATCCGTCATCCCGAGCCATAACTCAAGAGATGTCATTCCGAGCCACAACTAAAGGAATGCCACGTGCTTAACCCCTATCCCGAGCCACAACTCAAGGGATACGTTTTGAGCCACAAATCGAGGAACACCAACAAGCTGACCTTCGAGATATCACCAAATCCTTGTAGATCACGCACATCCAAAGCAAGCAAAACAATTTCTGCTGTAGTAATATCGTCTGGTGTAACATCTCAGCCGAATATTACTAATTTAAATAATTAAAATAGGGATATAAGTATAAAATCACATTTATGATAATTCCTTTTCCTAAAACGCGGGAAAATTCAAAACTTTATTTCAACGCACCAATTATAACTAAAATTCATGGCATTCAATTATTACAATTATAAACTATTTATAAAACCATTACAAAAGATAGTCGATGAAGCTTCTATGAAGAAAACTATTAAAACTCCCACAGCTAGCCCCCACTCCGACTCTAGGCATCCACATGCTCACATGCATCAACATCTGCTCCCATGTAACAAGTTACATGATTATCGTCACACACACACATATAGGGTGAGCTCAATTACAAAAGGGACAAATACAACATGGCATAATTAAAGCATTTCATAGCCATAACCCGTGTTAGCCCCAAACCCTCAATCCTCCACTTCCAAACATTCTTTTGGACGCATCTTGATTCTACACCCTTTAATGAGTACATAGATTGATCTTTGCTGCACGAGTGTCTTCTCACCCCTCCGACTACAAGCCACCACCTCATAGTCCACACACGGGAATAAATTTGCCATGGCCTCGCACCGCGACACCAAGTGTAGTTCCCCAAAATGAACAGAAGTTCATAATTGTTCTTAGACTACCAAAACTCCATCAGATGCACTGAAGAAGGCAATCATCCGAAACCTCGTCGTACGAGCCACGATCTCGCACACTTCACTGGACTTCCTAAACCACCAGGCTACAACCTAGAGTGGCCACGTGTTACCCCAATACAAGTTACACTCTTAACTGGGCCCCCAACAAAGCATCACCTCATGACCTCCATACAAAGTGGTGCAGGAATCCTCCTCGCGATCCAACTCTACACCCAAAACCGCCCGGCGCACCTCTCGCGTTGCTAGTCGAAACTTGGATCCAGACTGCCTGACAAACACCTCACGCCGCTAGGCGCCATACGCTTTCCAGAGTCTCTACCAGATCTTTTTCGCCTGGCAGGATTACATTTTCCGCCAGACCTAATGCATTCCAAGCTTTTCTTGGTTTCCCTTATCACTTGGCAGCACACCCCAAGCTGCTAGGCGCCACACCAGTAGCGTCACTGCTACTGATTTTTGGCACTTTGAAGTAAGTTCCAAAAAAACCCCAAGCACTATACATACAATCCATAACATGAAATATGCTTATCCAGTCATAATCACCTGACTAGATCATAGTCCAACACAATTCTAAACCACCAAACAATATACAAAAGCAGGAAGAATACACAACAATTGCCTCAAAATATCGCACGGGCAATAAAACAATAATAATATTAATAATAAAAATAACAACAACAACAACAATAATAACAATAATAATAATAATAATAATAATAATAATAATAATAAGAATAATAATAATAATAATAATAATAATAAAAAAAAAAAAAAAAATAAAAAA
>Ga0209589_1013034_pt1:0-10000 | contig 11031 bp, 4 predicted proteins | sample CowpeawhiteBW_FD_187525 | JGI IMG/M metagenome (GOLD analysis project Ga0209589, IMG submission 187525) | Root nodule microbial communities of legume samples collected from California USA - Cow pea white BW (SPAdes) (version 2) | ecosystem: Host-associated > Plants > Roots > Nodule...
GATTGAGTTCATTTGTTCCAAGCTTGGTTCATACAATTTGTATGCTCCAGCTTGAGGGGGAGTGTTAGAATTATTACCTATTGTATCATTAACCCTATGTGTAGGGTGTTGAGTGTGGGAAACTATCTACTGCCGTATCTACTGTTGCATGTAATCATGCCTAGTATCTTAGAGTAGTCTTTTCATATGTACTTGCTTCATTATAAATAGAAGAGGAGGAGAGTGGTACTGTTGTCCACTACTCATATATTTTAAAGTCTCAGTCTCAAGTAATGATTGATTTCTTTTGAATATTTGGAAAGGAATGAATGTTTATTTATAGAATGACAATCGAACACCTTTCGTGTCTCTTTCTCTTTTAATAATTTTTGTTTTATTCATTCTTTTTCTGAATTTGTCTTCAAATTAGTGTATCAGTTATTGATTCTTTTTTGCAATACAGTAAGTGCATTTCTAGGGAGTTATTGTCTTTACCAACAACCATTTAAACTAATGAAGATCAATCTTTTATCTCTCAAAATTGTAACCAAAGGCTTACTTTGATGAAAAAGAATAATATTGCTCTTGTGTATAAGGGAATTATGTATTTTTTTCTTATTATAACTTCTTATTATGATGAGTCATTCATTTTGATTCTTTGGAAAAGATGAATGTTTATTTGTATGGATGACAATCCAAAGTCTTTCATGTCTTTTTTCCCTTTAATTTTTTTGCTTTTGTCGTTTTTTGTTTCTCCCGCCCAGGAGAGCAGTTGAGTGATCTAGTCGTAAAGGTGTGTTAGCACTCTATTTTTTCATTGCTTTTACTTTCTAAAATTTTCTTTTTAGTTTAAATAAATATTAGTTTGTCTTTAATTAACTAGTTTTTCCTAATTTCATTAAAAATTTAGTTTTCAATAAAATATGATAAAAAGGTTCTTTTAGTAGCCTTTTGTTGCAAATAAAATTGTGTTTAAAAAAGTCTTCTCTTTTAATAAAGTAGCTTTGCCAAGAAATCCTATAATGTGCTGAATTGGATTTAACCCCTTGATCTAACTTTTCTCTTTTATTGTAGAGGTGTCCCTAATAAACTCGATTGTTGGTGGTAAAAATGCATGGTTACACTTAAGTGTTACAGGCCCAATTGGAAACATAGCTCGTTGTGACATAGACAACGTTTCTTGAAGGGAATTGCGGAGCTGTTGAACATGCTTCGAGAAGAGGGAAAAGTTGATGTGACGAAGGCCACACGAGGGTTCGCGAGAAGAGGGCAAGCTATGCATGCCCACGAGGCTGCGAGACCACAAGGAGGAGTGTGAAAAGTGGCTTGATGGTGCGCATGTAGGAAGGATCCTAGCTAGGTCAAAGACGCGTTGTGTGGCTCTCGGGTTCGATTTGTTTGTGGAAAAAAGGAGAGAGCGGGGTCAGGTTTTGCTTTAGGGATTTTTCTTTGGTATAAAATGGAAAGAACGAGGGTTTTGTACAAGGGATTCACGATGTTTTGAGAGAACTGCGTTTTCTGGTGCGAGAGAGAGTCACTGTATAAGAGGTTTCTCACATTCCGACGAACATAAAGTGGCCGACAGGAGTAGGTCTCCTCCAGTAGGTAGCTCTACTTGGTTCAACCACGAGTACAAAGTGGTCGGGGTTATTTTATGTGAGATTCTTTGCACCAATCTGATTCTTAGAACTCTCGATTGTTTGTCTTTTAAGTCTTTAATGAAATGCACTTTGCAGTCCAGCTTTGAGTTTAATTTTTAGTTTCTAAGTTGTGCTTGTTTAAGCTTAATTTCATTTTATGCTTTTCAGCCTTGGAGTTTTGATTCATTTAAAGTTTCATTACTGCTTTTATGTTTTTTATTCAGTCATGGTTATGTGTCATTGTTTTGAATTTATGTTTCAGTGTTTTGGTTCTGAATCAGTGCTTGATCATGAATTATAAATTTGCCCAACTCATTGTTTCCTCTCGGAAACCACGTGATCCCAAAATGGGCACAAGTTATCGAGAGATCTTCTGGAGTGTAGATGAATTCATGTTTGGTCACTACAATTCATGTTTGTGATTTCTTCTTATGACCCAAATTTGTTTTCAATTCTGCAGTGTCTGTTTTATCATTCTAGTCTGAATTTTCTGTTTTTAGAATAAGTATTTTCATGCACTTTATATATTTCAGTCACATTTTGTTTTTTTAGTGCATTTTGTCAATTCAGTTTTTTTCTACCTTGCATAACTCATGGGTGCTACAGAGTAGAGTATCATCATTTCCTGCATGCTTTCATGTGAATTATAATGGTAGAGCATCTGTTTGAAGTTGAGAGAAGTTCAGAGTGCATGTGTTCGAAACTTGCTTGCCTGAGGAGGACTTGAATTAAGGATAGAGACTTGAATTAAGGATAGAGACGGCGGTAAGGGAAAAGTGCGGTCTGGTCTAGGGATGGCCCGCGTAGGCCTACATTGACCCGACCCGCAGTGACCCATGACCCGTGTGGGCTGGCTCGTTGACCCACATAAGTTATTTTAGTGTAACCCTAATCTAAAAAAACCAGTTCTCTTCTCTCTTTCTCTATTATCTTCACACACCACACGAGTCATGACTCACAACCACCACCACTGCTCTTCCAATTTGTAGCGTCGATCCAATGTTGATCCATTGCCGACCTGCACGTCGCTGGTCCACCGCACCAGAGCGACATGACTCACGTCCACCTCCACCGATTTTTTCTCTTCTCTTGTTGTTGCCTCCATTGTCGCAGGACAAACCCATCTGTTTCTCTTCTCTCCCGGTTGCCTCCATCGCACCGACGTGGTGCTGCTGCCTCCGTCCGGACACTAGTGCAAAATGCATCTCTTTCATTGAATCCATCACGATTGACTGTAAATTGAGGGGGGTTTTGCTGGAGTAGGGTTTTTCTTCCTAATTGGGGCTTCGAATTTGTGGCTGACAGGGTTTTGTGAAATTGAGAGTTATGGCAGCAACTTGTTAATTCAATTGCTTCGAAATTGTATTCTGAATTGGTTTCCTATTTTCTGAATTTTTGGCTAATTGCTTGTTGTTTTGGTGTTGTACTGGTTTTGATTTGTTTTTTGATGTTGTTATCTGCTTCCTCACGTCACCACCACCTCTGCAGAACATTTCTGCCCCAAAGTATGCGGGCCAACCCGCAAGCCCGCGAACCAACCCGCAGGCCCACGAGCCAAGCTATTTACAGGGTGGGCTGTGTGTTCCAGCCCGTGAAATGTGTGCGGTGCGGGCTTGTCCGGCTCGTAACATGCATGCTTCATGTGGGCCTAAACGGGCTGGGTCAGCCCGCATTGCCATCCCTAGTTTGGTCTTTGTCTCTTTTAGATGGGTTGCAGTAGGGGAGAGCGAAAATGGGATGCAGTTTCATTCTTTTTGTGACCATGTATTTAATGAGATAAAGCATTGTAGCATTGATGGGATGTGGTACATGGGGTCACCATTGCCCTATTTCCCTTCTTAAATCTTTATTCATGGAAAGGTGCTTGGAAGGGTAACCCGATTAAATTGGTAGTACAACCTTAGATATTAACTTTTAGATCTTTAGCTTGGTGTGGTGGACCAATTGTACCTTTCATGGGGTTGTAGCTGCAATTTCTTATTTATGTTTTCGTTGCCTTTGTACTAGGAGGTTCTGCAAACTCACCGAGGTTTCTTTTGGGGCTTTAGGAGACACCCCTAGTTTGTCCAGGTTTTGTTTTATTCATGTTTGGGGTGTAGTGTATGTAATATATTTATCATGTTATAAAATTTTGCGTCATCTAAACTGCTTCTTGCTCAGACCTTGAAGAAAATATGTATGAGTATTCAAATTAACGCTTTCATTCTATGACATTGCTTGTAAAATTGAGTTTGGATTGTGTGATTGATGTTATGGAATGTGAATTTCGTGAAATTGTTTTGGAATATATGTGTTTGAGCCGATGAACGTTGTATGCTTTTGATGAAAAATTTTTAGTTTCCATGTGTTGCATGATTGAAAGTGTTTATGAAAGTGAGGTCTTTCCGTCTTACCTAGAGATGACTCTTCCGTATGTGTGAGACAGTAGAAAGGGACCCTCTTTAATTGTGAGATAGTGAAAAATGGTCTTCTTCACTTGTGTAAGGCAGTGAAAGAGGATAGGTTCGACTGTTTCACTCTCTTGCCTGTACGAGATAGTGGGGAGGGTAAAGATGTTTCATCTTAGCTCCGACTCGTTGTTACTTGTAAATCCTTCAAGAGCAAGGGAGATAGGTCCAGTGTTGTGATGTCAGGACAACTCGAACCCGTTGGTTCTAGAAAACTAGATGATATGGTGGGGTAACAGGTAATCGGAAAACCAGAGCGTGGTTGTGATTACTATGGTTTAGTATTTCACTTGGATGTGATAATGAGTGTTACCTTTAATGTTTATTTTGCTGAATTTTGTTTATATATCATTGTTTATGGCTAGTTTACCCCTATTTGTTTGTTTTGTGTGTTTGTTGTATGTGCGATAATCATATGACGTATGCTATATACGAGAGTAGATGGTAATGTAAATGTCTTTGGCGTGGAGTAGATTGGTGAGAGGATGAGGTGAACTTGGGATTTTATTCATTTTTATTAAGTTCTTTTAAAACAAGTGTTTAAAGACGATATAATTTCTTTTACTTGATGTTGTTATTTGGAAAGTTTACCTGTAATGTTTATTTTGCTGAATTTTGTTTATATATCATTGTTTATGGTTAGTTTACCCTTATTTGTTTGTTTTGTGTGTTTGTTGTATGTGCGATAATCGTATGATGTATGCTGTATACGAGAGTAGATGGTAATGCAAATGTTTTTGGCGTGGAGTAAATTGGTGAGAGGATGAGGTGAACTTGGAATTTTATTCATTTTTATTAAGTTCTTTTAAAACAAGTGTTTAAAGACGATATAATTTCTTTTACTTGATGTTGTTATTTGGAAAGTTTTAGATAATTGATGTTTTGAACCATGCAATCTTATTATTAAATTTTGAAATTTTTTATTTAAGCATGTTTCATCAATAATCATTTTTCGCTAAAAATGTACATTTTATAAGTTTTTGTGACATCCCAATTTGGGATGTTAAACATTGGTCCTTTATATTAATTTACATTTTTGTTATTTATTTGTTTATAACATTCTAATTCATATTTACATCTTGCTTTGATTCTTATTTTATTTTATTTTATTTTGTGTTACTTTAAAACATTGTTGTTTTAAAAGTAAATATTATTTTACATAGTGAACTTGGACAAAAGAAATTTATCTATATGTTTTATTATTATTATATATTCTTTGTGTTTGTCTAGATGGTGTATATATTATTAGTCAAAGATAACATAACTTTGATAGTCATTACATTTTATGATATTTGAAAATATCCAAAAGTATGTTAGTTAAGAAAAAGTCTTAATTATGATTTCAATAAATTAAGATCAAACCAATGTCAGAATGATTGTACTTGGGAAGTCACAATTTTGTACACTACGGAATGAAAGGTAAGGATCATGATGAGGTCTAAAGAAGTTTTACCAAGTAGGTGAATATCTGGATAATTCATAATAGCGCCATGCACTAGGATATTTATAGGTCAAACATAGGATTATCCGATACTTGTTCAATATCGCCAAGGTTTGGTAGTAAAAATGTTTTTATGAGAAATACTCAACTATCTAATTACTTCCTAAAAGTAACTTTTAATGTTCATAGTGAATCATCAGAAGTGGAATATGGATCCATATGTCTGATGAAATGACATTGAGTCTTTTTTTTGTAGGTCCAATTCTAGGGCTGTAATATTGTTGGTTGAGTTTATTAAGATTGATATTTAAGGCTTATAAAGACCTCACTCCTTTCATATTTTTCTTTCATATGTACCTATTGTACGGGTAGAAGAAGAAACTGCTTAGTAAGAGCTATTCAGGAAATTGTTGAAAGATATTCTAAAGATTTACACGTTGATAATTTGTATCAATATTCTTAAGATATATTAACAATATAAATAATCTTTTATTATGATGTAGAACTCTTAATATTGTATAAAATATATATTTCTATTAAATTTTATGAACAAATTCAGAGATGAAAATTGTTGACATATATATGGATATGAAGTTATGTTATTATTAATTTCTCTCTCGTAAAATCTTATCATAAAAAAACAATATTCTATTCTTTTATCAAATAATAATTATTTAGATAATAGTTTGGGCATCAGAATAATTATGTAACAAGATTTATTATTTGATACATTATTGTTGACAATGGTTAACTTGATTTTAGTGTCGTGCTTATAGTCACAAAACCAAAATTTCCCTAATAAAGTATAATAAAATATAAGTGAGTATCAAATTTAAGGAAATGGTGCGTGTTAAGTCTAGTTTGCATAATTTAATTCTTCTTTTTCTCTCTCTCTCTCCTCCTTTCTCACCCAACTCACACTTTCTTCATATTTTTTTTCACTTTGCTTTCCAATTATCCATATCTATAAACCATGCACATGTGCCAACTTCTCTAAATAATGAATGCATGCATTAAACGTAGTACATGTGCATTAAGTCATCTTTCTTTCATCATCCTTTTCATTCATCTATTTATAAGTCATGCATGTGTCATTATCTACCAAGTTAAAATCATTATGACTTGCATTTAATAAAGAGATAAGCATTATCTCTTCTTCATCTTGTGTTCTATTATTTTTCTTTTTTATGTAACTTCCTTTCTCTTTTTTCTTTTGCACACATCCATACATATTTACAAGTTAAAGTTTCAAGTAGTCGGTACATATACGTTAAATGTAATTTTATGCCATCTTATCTCATTCTATCTCCTTGTTTTCTTTTCTTTCTTATTCATTCTTATCTCTTATATTTTAAATCAGAAGGTTCATTTAATTATCATTTTTTTCAATAATTAACATATATATATATATATATATACATGCACACACTTATAACACTTATAAGTAAATAATATCTTCTTAATATATATATATATATATATATATAATTATATTTTTATTTTTTCTTTCTTTTATCACTTATTTTCACTGTTATTTTTATTTTACTTAGTTGCAACATTATTTAAAAACTATTTGATTTGTTTTTCGATGCTCAAATTATATATAGATAAAATAGAAAATATTAATAAAATGTAAGATTTTTTAAATCTTATTTTTACAGTAAAGATAAAATAAATAATACAAATTACTAAAACTAGAGAGGTTACACGTGCACAACCAATATTAACGTTATCTAATATCCACGTAAGCTTATAATCCTTTTATATTTTAAAATAAATAAATAAATGTATGCAAGAGATGTCACTTTGGTGACATGTTGTTTCAACTAATTTATCTCAAGATATATAAATAAAAGGTTAAAATACCTTTTTTGTCCCAATTTTCGTCAAATTTTTTCAAATAAGTCATAATTTTGGTTTTGTGTTCAAATAGGTATCAATTTTCGTCAATTATGTTCAATTGGGTCCTTTTTTGCTAACACCGTTTAAATCATTAACGACCATGAACAGTGACTGCCACGTGTCATTTCGTGGTTTTTCTGAATTTTTTTTTTTTTAATTTTTAAGTTTTTTTAAAAATTTTTTTAATTTTTTTTAAATGTACACGTGTCAATCTACGAATGTGCCACATGTCACTTTGTGATTTTTTTGAATTATTTTTTAAATGTCCACGTGTCAATCTAGTAGTGTGCCACGTGTCAAATTCAATATTCTATATTGAATTTGATCCCTATATTTGTTATTTTTGTTCAATTAGGTCCTAATTTTTGTTAAGATTAACCAATTTGGTCCCTATAGAAGATGTGACCAAATTTAATTTTTATATCAAAGTTACAATGATGTGAATTTTAATATATTATATAAAGATATTTAATAAAAAATATGAATTTTAATATAAAAATTAAATTTGGTTTTAATTTGGAGAGGGACCAAATTGGTTAATGTTAACAAAAATTTGGAACTAATTGAACAAAAATAACAAATATAAGGACCAAATTGAATTTAGAACATTGACTTTGACACGTGGCACGCTACTGGGTTGACACGTGGACATTTAAAAAAAATTAAAAAATTTTTTTAAAAATTTTTAAAAAAATTTAAAAAAATTCAAAAAAACCACAAAGTGACACGTGGCACACTCCTAGGTTGACACGTGTACATTTAAAAAAAATTAACAAAATTAAAAAAAAAATCAAAAAAACCACGAAGTGACATGTGGCAGTCACTGTTCATGGTCGTTAATGATTTAAACGGTGTTAGCAAAAAAGGACCCAATTGAACAAAATTGACGAAAATTGGGACCTATTTGAACACAACCAAAATTAGGACTTATTTGAAAAAACTTGACGAAAATTGGGACAAAAAAAGTATTTTAACCTAAATAAAATAAGATAAGATATGAATATATGACCATGATTAAGTAATTAATTTCAAGAATATAAAAAAATTTCCTTCATATTTCAATTGAAAACACGTACAATTGTATATTTAAATGTCTTTTTTTTTATATATAAAAAAAAAATATAAAAATAAAATAAAGTCAATCATCCAATTATTAAGATCATTTTATCGTCACTATGATAATACGGAGATACACATAATTTCATTTTATCTGAAAACTCATTATAAATATATAAAATATTATATGATTTTATTTTATTTGAAAATTCCTTATAAATATATAAAATATTGTAGTGAAGAGATAATCTTGAAAAAGAAATACCGAGCATTATGATAATGACTCTGATATCATTGACGAAACCAAAAACTGATGAAACCAAACTTAAACTGATGTCTTTAATGAAAAACTATCATTTTATAGCAGTATGAATCTATCATATTAATCATTAGAATTAAAAGTAGTAACATACCTAAATCCCTAATGATAAGAGAGCATCGCAGTTTGACCTTCTAGAGCAACACATAATCTTTGTTAAATTATTATTGATTGATTCTCAATCATATAAATCTCTCTTGTATATTTAGAATTTGTCAATATATTTCTTGTAAAATAGTCGTAGACAACTCACCGGATTAATAGGGGAATATAAGTTTAGGATTGAAAATCATTATATATTGACTGTATATTTGTTATTCTGCAATATGAGAAAATAAGGGGAATTTCCAAATCCTACAACTATGCCTATGTTATTGTTTTATAAGGTCAAACTATGATGTTTGGTTACAAAGTCAAACTATGATGTTTGGTTACAACTAATGGATATGCATATTGCAGAGAAGGAAAAAACCTTATATCTTAGCTGTCATGTGAAGTCCCCTACAAAGATGGATGAAGGATATAAGAAATGGTATGCCAGAAATAATGAAGTGTTACATACGCTTACCCACTGCCCACAAAATATGGAGTGCTTTATCGAAAGCCTTCTATGATGGAAGTGATGAGTTACAAGTTTCCTCTTTAAATTAAAAGGCTTTCTCTACTAGACAAAGTGATAAGTCTCTATCAGAATATTATGGTGAATTGACTAAGATTTTTTTTGTGAATTAGACCATCGTGGCAAGGTGGTCATGAAGGATCCCGATGATGTAAAAGCATATCAAGATTTTGTTCAATGCCGGCGGGTACACATATTTATTGTCAGATTAGATGCCATTTTTGAACAATTTCGTGGAGAAATTCTACATGAAGAACTCGTTCTTGACTTAGAAGAATGTTATACTTTAGTAGAACGTGAGGCATTGCGTCGTGCAACTATGAAGATGGAACCTGAAAATACTGAAAGTTCAGTAATGGTAGTCAGTAATCAATCAACTCAAAATTGGCAGCATCAAAATAAAGAAAACCATGCTAAGACCACTACTGGTGTTAAATCTACTTATAAATGCACCCATTGCAACCAAAATGATTATACAAAAGATTGTTGTTTTGAGATTATAGGGTATCCTGAATGGTGGGATCATAATCGTGATTCAAGAAAGAAGAATTCCCTTAAAAGCCCCATTGCAGCTACTATTGAATCAAAGTCTAAATA
>Ga0209589_1013036_pt1 | contig 11030 bp, 8 predicted proteins | sample CowpeawhiteBW_FD_187525 | JGI IMG/M metagenome (GOLD analysis project Ga0209589, IMG submission 187525) | Root nodule microbial communities of legume samples collected from California USA - Cow pea white BW (SPAdes) (version 2) | ecosystem: Host-associated > Plants > Roots > Nodule | place: USA...
AACAATAAAGCAATAAAATGAATAAAAAAAGTAACAAATTAAAACAAAAATAATAAAGATAAATAAATAAAAACTCAAGTTCAGAACTAAAAAAATAATAAATATTAATAAAATATATTATAATAAAACAACAACTTAATAATATTAATGTAATTGAAAATAAATCTTATATGCAAAATAAATTAAAAAAATTAAATGGACTTAACCGAATTTCGAATGTCGGTATACAAAGAAAACGGATTTCGAATTCCGTTAAATCACTTAACCGGACTTCAAATGCTGGTTGACATTATTCACCGGATTTCGAAAGCTGGTTAAGGATTTTACCGGATTTCGAAAGCCGGTTAAGGATTTTACCGGATTTCAAAATATGAGAGAATTTTACCGCTTAAAAGTCAAAAGGCTCAGAGGGGTACTATAGAAAATTTAAATTTGTTTGGAGGTGCAGTAGAATTCTTTGGAGGTGTAAGAAGAAGCCCAAATAATTGCCTTACAATTGAACTTTTTAATTTACTCAAGGCCCATGAATAAGGCCCAATATGCATCACTATATTAAGGGGCCCCTATATTAATGTTACGAACATTTGAGCCTTTTTTTCTACAGTTTTTCATATTTTCTCTCACTTTCTCTTCTATCACTTGTCTTCTTCTTCTCTTTACCTTTTCACATTTTGTTGCTTTTCTCTAAATTCGTGCAATCTTCGTCTTGCATAATTTTTCATGCATTATGCTACGGAAGCTTGAATATCTTCGATAATTTATTCACTATAGTTCCATGACTGATTAAACATTAAGTACGGTCCATTTGAATTCGTGCTTTAATTGGTAAAATTCAAATCTTATAATTGAACTATATTCAGGAAACATCTTTAATTAAACTTAATTCAATCAAAACTCGCCAAATTATTCATTGTAAGAAATTTGCTTTGATTGATCAATGCTTAATTAGTCAGTTTAGAATCAATTAAAGATTGATAGTTGAGTGGATAATTGGTCTATTCCAATTTAATTTAATTGCTTACCTCTCTTTTTTTCTTTTTTTTCATATTAATTTTATTTTTATTATGTTCTAATAATTCGAAGCAAATTCCCCACGCTTCTGTTTGACAATTCTAAAGGCTGACTACACAAAAATGTGTCCCCCTATGCTCACTCTTAAGTCGTTCCCATGTCAGATCTTCATCAAAGTTTGAACTTTATTCCCTTCTAGAGACCTTAATTAAGTGGATGTAATCTAATTTGTTTTAAACTCTGTTTTTGTTTAATATCTAACATATTTGTGAGACAAACATAAAGAGATTTGAAAATTTGGATTATGGATCCCTCTGATCACAACTAAGCCAGACTCACCTCAGGGGTGTCGTGATCTTCATCAATAATTCCACCTTCTTCACAGAATGACAGAATCCATGTAATGTTTTTCCATGTAACTTCATCCATCACTTCATTTTCCACTTCAATTCTCATTGGCCAAGCTCATTTACCTTTTATGCTCCCCTCAAACTAAACTTTATGGTCACAAAATGCAGAATAAAGCAAGGTGTAAATACAAGAACTGAATCTTTTCACATCGATCACTACCAAGATTATCAGAATCAAAATCTCAAAACTATTTGAATGCCAAACCTTTATTTTCAATGTATTACAGAACATCTTTCAGCTTAGAAAAACACTTGCAAATGGCCTAAAGAACACATGTGTAACGTAAGAATAATCAATTTACTCAAGATGACTGAGTAGTAATTTTTCGCCAGCAAACGAAATCTTCCAGAACAGCCATTAACAACAGTACTTAACATAAGAAATGAAGAATAAATGCTGAAGAAGCACTTGGAAACAAGTATAAGATGAGTACTTAAAGATATGTTGCACAGTATAGATAACATGAAATTTTAACATGCAATCCGTTATATTACAAAAGAACATGACCTAACCTACACAACAAATATTGTCTGTAAACCTACTTCCTTTCATGTTACACCCCAATCTTCCATCTTACAGCTCCTGTCCAACCATCCAATTGTGTTCCTGATCTTCAATAGAATGCCTAATGTTTAAAACTTGTAAAAGTAAAAGGATTGCAGCCATTACGGTCATCAGCAAAAGAAGAAAAAAAAAACAAAGGGAAAGGAAAATGAAGAACAATGAGCAGCCAAAAACTACACCTTACAATCTAACGACTTGCCTGCACTTTACATGCCAAAGAAAAAAGATTTATTTTTTTGAGAATAAAGATCAGTTCAGTTAGCGAGAGCAGCATCTCCAATGAAAAAAGAGGGTAAAAATGAGAAGGGTATTTATTGATCTCACCACCTTGGACTTGTGATGGGGAAAAAGCCTGAAGGAGACAAAGGAAACATCCCGGGAGAAAGAGGAGGTTGCTGCCCGGGGCCAAAACTCCCTGACTGCCCGAAGGGCGAGAAAGGAAAATTGGGAGTAAAAGGAGATGGAAACTGAATGCCAGGAGACAGTAATGGAGGATAAGCAGATTGAGGAGACAGGAAATTCATGTAACCATTTGGTGAAGGTAAGGGAAACTGTGATGTTGGAGAAGGTAAAATAGGAGGTCCATTTGTTTGTGGGGAAGGAACACCAGACACGTGAGGATGAGGTGGAGGAGGAAGAGGGTTGATTCCATTGACAGGAACAACAACAGTAGCATTTAACCTCGGAGAATGGAGCATAGGATTATTTGGAAGCAAAGCAGAAGAAGGTCGGAGAGGTTGAAGTTGGGCTCCCTTTGAACCAGGATCTGTTATTGAATGTTCAAGGTATCTGACGTATGCAGAGATCGGAGATTCAGCTGTATTGGATTGTGGAAAAGGGTTGGGTGATGGTTGTCTAAACTGAGCAGGCCTTGGTGCCAAGTTGTTGTTACTGTAAGAAGCAGGCAATGGAGGCCTCACATAAGGTAAAGGGGGAGGCCTAATCTTCTGCAACCTCATGCTTTGAGGTTTTGGGGAATTGCTCTGAGGAGGTTTTGATGAAGGATCCTGAGAGGGTGACCCGGTAAGCTGCTGAACAATATCTCTGAACTCGTTCTTGCTTATGTTGTAAACGTGAGGCTGAGGTTGTTGTTGTTGCTGTCTAACCCCATTAACGTTGTTGTTGTTGTTGCTGCCATAATTGGGCTGGTGTAAAGGACTCTTTCTAATGTTTTTTCCCGTTTTGTTCACTCCCAAACTATCATTATGCCTGGTTTTTGAGTTATCCATTTCGCTATAGATAAACACAGACTCAAGTTCAGAAACTCTTGCGAGGACAACCTGGAACTTGAGAGCTATAAACAGAAACACCAATCAGATAATCAACCTCAAAGTCAAACTGAACCGTTATCGCTATTGATCATAGCCATAACATAACACCCCAAATGAACCCCAGAGAGAACAGAGAACGTACCCTTTCGGGAAGATTCACACAACCAAAGAGGATCCTCTCACGGATCGGAAGAAGAGGGATTTCAGAGCGATGGAGAAAAGAAAAGCGTCGAAAAAGATCGGAACTTGTCGTGAGGGCGTAATAGTAATGATGAGACTTTGAAGAATGGGAAGCCTGTAAGAAATACGAATACAGAGAAAGACAGAAAATGTTATTTTATTTGATAGGAGTTTCGTGATGAGTCAGCAGTAGAATATGGAATTGACATTGAATGGTTTTTTCGGTCATGAACAAAAAAAACGATTAGGGAACCAGATTAATGTGAAAATATGTCATTAACGTGGATTAATTAAGAATTAAAGCGATAATGACCATTTCCCTGTTTCACAAGTGCAAAAATTCAACACAGAGTGTTATTGATGTGTTAATTAGTAGTAGTGAGATGAGAAGTCTTAGATTCCATTGGATATGTTGGTCACGTTTACATGCATTGGTATGAAGTCAAGTTATCACAGTGGATTAATATGTGTATAGAATATGGACATAGAATAATAATTAAGATAAAAAAGAATGCAGATTGAGTTAACAAAATGTTATAGGAATGAATAATAGTCAATGTCTCTTTTAAGACGTTATACAACGTGCGCTACTATTCTAGAATTTATGTTTTGATGTAATTGGGAATAAACTTGTTTTTCTTAGTATTGTGTCAATTTAATATTTGCATTTAGATGGTATAAGTAATACTTAATTTTTTGGTCCGAGGAATATCTACGTTCTGTATCTCTCTTTATATTCATTTTTATTTTAAATTCTAACATTTCCATCACTTAGTTTCTATTTTAAGTTTTAAAGATATTTTTAATTTATTATAATTAAAATATTTCTTTTAATATTATATTATAGTTGGTCATACCTTTCATCTATCATCCGAGTCATTATTTCATAGTATATGAAGATGAAGATGAATACATTATACTATGAAGATGAATTCAGTTGATATAAATAATTTATTTGACCATAGTATATTGATACTTAATTTTGTATATCATAATTGTGTTGAGGTGATCGGAAAAAAATGATTGCTTAAAAGAAAGGAAAAAAATAGTATTTAAATCCTATAAAAGTGAAGTTTATAATTAATTAGTTAAAGGTGAGGTTTGAAAATGAAAACAGTAACGTGTGAATGGGGAAGTAGGGTAGGCAAGAAAGACTGGGTCAGACCGCGGAATCAACGCTGGTTTTGGCGTTCGGTTCAATTTTGACTATCAGTAGTGGGTTCATTCAGGGAGATAAATTCTTTTATCCTAACAAATATATATTTCTCAATATTTCAAATAAATACTAAATCAATTTTAAACCTTAAAATATAATCCATTATCCAAAATTTTAAATTGTACATTTAACTGTTAAACTACACAGTACTTTTTTGTCTGGTCAAAAGTACAGTTAACCTTTTTAAATAAAGCATCACATTTAAACTTTTTTAAATGAAAATAAAAATCACGTGGACAGAAGAAAATATAATAGCCTAAGAATTAATAGATAAATATAAAACATAAAAAATGTGTATATAATAGTTATAGAATTGTTATCATTTTAAATTTATACAAATTATAGCACATGACTATAGAAGAATCTAATGCCAGCGTAAGTGAAACGTCCGTTTAAGAGTGAAGTTTCGTCCAAACACGGCGCAATTAGCAGCCTGAGCTGAACTTTAGACAAAGTCCAATTTTGGTTGGTAATTTTGACTTAGGATGATTCATCTTATCACAAATCTTTATTTTAGTTATAAAATGATTGTAAATTATTGTTTAATTTTGTTTTCTGATGATGCTGATGTGATTGCTGTTAGAAATTTTGTAATACATTCATTTATTGTTCCAATTATAAAACCAATTACATCACTTAATGTTATGGCATGCTAGAATATACTCCAGAGTTCTGTTTTTACAAGTTTCTTGCACGTTCTCTTTCCTTCTTCATAAGTTTTCTATAAAAAAAATTGCAAATTTCTAAACCGTGTTTTGTGACAAGTGTGACGGAACCAAAAGGAGATAGAAGATGATGTTTTGCATAAGTTTCTCTCTCCAATGCCACAATGACACAAACTGAGACATATTATTACTACAGATTCACTTTTTTCATCAAAATAAATATTTTATCACACCCAATCAAAAAACTTGACTCTCAATTATCTGAAGTCAAATTTAGAAATGTGATAAAATATTTCTTTGGGTGTACAAATAATTTTAAGAAAAAATAAATAAATATTTTTTAGAAATCATAAATTTGCAAGATAGAATTTAAAAAAAAATGGTATGTAATTTAAATCTATACTTTGGTTTAGTTTAAGAAATACCACACATTATTATTATTATTATTTAGAAATGCATTCATGGATGGTATTGCAATTTATCAAAATTTGGGCTCCCAATTATGATAGATCACAGATACATCAATGTATAATTCTAGCCTTACTTCCTGCACCCCGCAATTTCTTTACACACCCCTCATATTTTTTAAATTACTATTTTATCTTCTGGGAAAGCAACTCCCGGATTACATATTTCGAAATCTTTCTGAAACAAACTTTTCGAAATTTCTGAAATAATATTAATGAAACAAAGTTTTCGAAATAAAATTTTCAAAAGTATGATTTTCGGAATAGAATTTTCAGAATGTATGGAATATGTTATTGCAGAAACTTTCCTAAATAAAACTCATAAACTGCTTTCTGATATGCGTTTTTTTGGAATATCTGTAAGTGAAATTTGTTTAGGGAAATGCTTTCGAAAATACATAAAATATGTCACACAAAAGACTTTCTGAAACAATTTTTCTTCTACATTTTCTCTTTTCTTCCTTTGCAACGTCCTCTCTCTATCTTCTTCTTTTGCCGCAACGGTGTGGCAGTGATGATGGTGTGAACTGTGACAGTGGTAATGTGGTGTGATAAAGGGTATTTAAATCTTTTTCTAATGTTGTGAAAGTAGTTAATAATTTTGAGATGCGTTTAACAATAGCTATACTTATATTAAGAAAGAAAAATTGATCAAATGGATCCAAGCCCAGGAAATCCACAGTCTTGCCGTTTTTGCAAAAGCCCAAATCCAAAAATTAAAACTTGTTAACTTACTAATCCGGCATCTAATTACCTATCAAAACACTAATATATCTAGCTTAATCTCGGCTCTCTTTTTAAATAAAGGATTAATTAAATTTTTACTCTTATTTAATTGTTTAATTTAAGGTTTCTATAATAATCAATTTAATTAATGATTTAATTATTCGGATGGTACCCACTTTGATAAAGGTATGTCAATTTGGTACCCGCACTTGACTCATCGTTAATATTTTTTTTTTTCTAAAAAATACCTAATTGAGACACTTTTTAAAAATTGGAACGCAATTGATACTTTTTAAGATTTTAAGAATGAAATCTTATTCTCATATTTATTTAAATTACTAAAATATCCATAATTTATTAATAATCTAAAATATCCATAACTTTTTAAAATATTTAAAATATGTGACATTGAAAATATATTATATTCAAGAAACTAAAATATTCAAGTTCATTTATAGTATCATTTCAAACTTTTCTACTTTTGTTCTATGTGTAAGCGATTGAAAGCAAGTGAAATTCTTGATCGTTTGCAAAATTCATAAATGTTTTTTACCATTATGAAATTTTAGTTTTGTATAATTTTGTTTATATTTATATAATTCTTTGAATTCTTTTTAGCTTTTATTGATATCCTAATTTGATATTTATGTAATTAAAATATGTTTCGTAATACTTTATATCCGAAATAAAAGAATATATGTTCTATTAATATTGAACATTTTGAAAATATTGTTGTTTCCTCTGTAATTTTATTTCTTTATAAAAATTATTTAATTGATAATTGGAATAATAAAAATATGATTACAAGTAGACATGTCAAAGTGAGTCAATCTGGCTCACACGGGTTGGCTCACCATGAGCCAGGTTGAAAATGAGTGAACCCAACCCGGATCATTTTATGGTGAGCTAGAAATTTTGCAACCCAGTTCAATCCACCACGGATTGGTGGGTTAAGTGGATTGACTCACCAACCCACATAAAAAAATTATTTATGTATTTATTTTTAAGTATTTGAATATTTAAATAATTTTTTAAGTAACCCATGACATGGAAATCAGAGTAAAATTTAGAACCAATGTCTTCATCATGCTCACCACCAATATATGATGAATTATTTCCAAGAAAGCATCCACATAGTCCAAAAAAACATGACTAGTATTACACATTTTCTGTCATGCTATTCAACAAAATATAAATAAAAAAAATCTACACATTTTTTGTTGTCATGCTAATTTAGAAAAAATTGTTTATAAGACAGTTGCTTGAGTAATTTATTATAAAGATTATAGTCAAAGATTAAAGTATCAACGCATATAACTTGACAATCAAATTAATTAAACATTCAAACTATTCAAATATTAGCATTTAAAAATATGAAATTGTGAACCTATATAATTAGGGATAGTAAATAATTATTAAAAAAAATGTAAAAAAAATATTAATGGATTAAGTAGGTTAGGTTCAATTCAACCTACTTTTGAATAAATTAATTTTTTCTCAACTCAACCCGGCTCAAACTCATCATGAGCCAAGGTGACTCAAGAGTTGAAACTCATTTTAATATCTTTACTTACAAGACTGCACCGATATACTTGTTATTTGTCAATTTTGGATGAGAAACAAATTATATACCCGCTAATTTAAAAATAAGAAAAATAAATAAATTTTTATTGCAAGATAAAAATGGGATAATAAAATTGGCATCCACTCTACCTCATTAGCATCTCTACTCCTGTTAAAAGAAACTCGAAAATCTTACTACAACAGATCAGTACTATTGATCTTAAATGTAATTCAAATCATTCACGTGGTAAAATTTAATGCTGTATGTTGAATTAGACAATCCAACATATCTCATAGATGATTAAGAGAAAAGTACTAAAATCTTGAAAGCAACCTTAGTTGACAAATGCATAGTCTACTGTTTTAAATATTACTAGATATATAAAATGTTAGTTAAACCCATTAAAAATTTAGTTAAGACATCACTGGTTTAGATTGATTCTGTTGGTCACATTATATTCCACATGTTCAGGTAAATTTTGTTAAGTTTTTATTATAATAATTATTGATATATTTTATTTTCAATACAATAAAAAATTACAACTTTAGTAAAATAAATTAATTTCAATAATTTTGTTTAATTTGTTCAAATAAAATGTCGTGTAATAAAAAAATTAAATTAATATACAATATTTTTTAAGAGAGTATTTGCTATTTTTCTACCAAACATCCTACTTACATTTGCTTTTTTAGTTTTTACCTTGTATCTCTTTTAATCGGTGGATGTGTGTGCATGATCATTATTTTTTATTGTCTCTGGTCACAGTTGAACTTTCGCGAGTTCGAAAGTTCTTTGGGAGTTCTTAGAATTTGAGTCTATCTTTGGAGGTGAAAGAAGCTAGGTTTTCACAAATTGCATGATGATGTTTTTGCCAAATTTGTTGTTTGTGTGTTGAATCTGTGTTATGGGTACTGTTGTTATGATGTATAATGTGTGTTTTCATCCAAGAGCTGTTGATTTTATTCCTTATGAGTGTGAGGGGAGAAATCCCTAATTTTTGCATGTCTTTATGTTTATGTGTTATGAAAATTTGGGAATTTTGTTGAGTGCATATTAATTGAGATGCATTTGCATTATTTAGAGGTTGTAACTAGTTTGGAATTGTTCTAATTTGGTATAATTGAGTTTGATTGTTCTAGTATGTTTGGTAATGGCAAAACTGTAGATTTTCAGCTTCTGCATCACTTGTTTAGTGCATAGCCCTTTTTGGCTTTTTTTGTATTTCTGAGTCCTTTTGACCATCAATTTATAAAATAGGGTATGTTGATTTTTTTTTTTTTTTTGCAAAACAAGGTCAAGTCGTCATGGGAAGGGCGATATTAAAGGTGAAGTTGTCCTCCCCCCAGCCGGTTTCATTTTTTTTTTTTGTTGAAAAAGCAATGTCGATTTCACTTTTAGTTTTTTTTTTTTTTTTTACGTTTCTTTTTTTTTTTTTTTTTTTTTTAACGTTGCAGTTTTATTTTTATTTTTTATTAATGCCAACGACTTTGTCATAAAATCTTCAATGAAGCCATATTTAATGCAAGCGACTTCAATTAACTGAAATCGGTGCATGTCAGTTGGCAATTAAATGAAACTGTCAAGTGGCCTAGCTACATCAATTGGGTGTTTCGCCTTCCCTAAATCACTGACGCATTTATTTTAATCAGTTAAAATATATTAATCTATTTTTTTTTCAATTTATTATTATTTTTTACCATTTATTGTTCCAAAAAAAATTAAAAAAAAAACAAAAACCTAAAAGTGAAGTCGTTAACCATGAAAACGACTTCACTATGGACATCACTAGAAACCAGACTTGTCTCTGACAACATCGTTTTTTCAAAAAAAAAATGAAACTGGCTGGGGGGAGGACGACTTCACCTTTAATGTCGTCCTCCCCCATGACGACTTGACCATGTTTTGCAAAAAAAAAAATCGAGGGACCCTTTTTTACAAATTCGAGTTACAATGGACCCCCGATTACAAAAAAGCCTAACTTTTTTCTATAGGTATCAAATTGGGTTCATTCGTTTTGCATTAAGTTTGATTCAATTATGTTTAATTTGAATGTAAGAACATAATTTTTGGAGTTTTTACAAGTTGAAGTTTTATTTTTAAAACCCCCAACCAATTTGTATATGTGTTGTGAAGTTATTGTGTAATATACTTGGTGATTATTAAAATGTATGGGTGATATGAACTTTTGGAATATAATTATGTATGAAGTTGGGAATTACTCATGTTCCTAATATGATTTAATTTATGATTAATTGAATATTATTTTTTATATTAGCTTACTCTTTCTTGTGTGAGTGTGTTTACTGTGATGTTGTTTTTCTTTTACAATGATCCCCAATATTTAGTGTGAGTATATGAGAATTTAGGTGTTGGCTCCCCTGACAATGATGATGACAATGTAATTGTTTAGATAATAGTTAATTTTTTGGTACTTATTATCCTTTAAAAAACTCTGTAGTTATCACTTTTTTAGCATATGTTCTTGGACTAAATTTAAATTTATTTTTGTTACGGTGCCAGTTATATGGATGACCGTAAATAAAATTATTTATATAATTTATGTATGTTTTTTTGGACATTAATCATTATCAGGTAATTTTAAGGCTATTATTTTGGGATACTACAAATAAAATTAAAATTATTATACTAATTCTATAACTTTTTATCTTATTATACTAAAATCAAAATTTGCAATATTTATTGTACTGAATTAACTGTTTATCATTTTTTTTCTATAAGAATTACAAGAGGAGGAAAATAAATGAAATGAAATTATTCATCCGTTAAAACTAACTTATATGTAAAAGTTATTTTGTAAAGATTTTTTTTTTTAAATTTATATTTGGTTGAACACTAAGTAACATCGTTTAATTTCCACCTCTTTGACACCAAAACCTTAAGGCACCACTGTTGGGTTTTTTTTTTTTTTTATATATTTTTTTTTCATATAGTTTG